>Ga0194120_10000353_pt1 | contig 85876 bp, 69 predicted proteins | sample TA2MahCa65mmetaG_FD_148642 | JGI IMG/M metagenome (GOLD analysis project Ga0194120, IMG submission 148642) | Freshwater microbial communities from Lake Tanganyika, Tanzania - TA2015019 Mahale Deep Cast 65m | ecosystem: Environmental > Aquatic > Freshwater > Lake | place: Tanzania: Lake...
AGGAAGGCGATCACAAGGAAGGCGACAAGGGCGCGGCTCCGGCGGGCGGCGGCGAAGCGGCTCCGGCGGGCGGCGGCGAAGCGGCTCCGGCGGGCGGCGGCGAAGCGGCTCCGGCGGGCGGCGGCGAAGCGGCGCCCGCAGGCGGCGGCGCGGCTCCGGCCGGCGAGAACAAGTAGTTCCTCGTCCCGATTGGGGAAGACAGACAATGCGGGGACAGGCGGAAAGCCGGTCCCCGCGTTGTGTTTCTTGGGGTAGTGTTGAGCCACGGAAAAACACGGAAAAACACCGAAGGCAACCGATCAATAGACGCATCGTTTGAATTCCGCCTTATGCCGTCCGAAATCGATTAGGAGACCGACCTTGATGCCGGTCGCCTTGAGTTCATTGAGGAGTTGGCCTTCGTCGGGCGAGTCATACTTCTCAGCGACCTTCAATTCGACGATGACGCGGTGGTTCACCAACAGGTCCGACTTGTAATGACCGACGATCCGTCGCTCGCGTTCACCGCGCTGTTCGGCGATTGAAACCCGAATCGTCGTGCCCATTCCCATTCCCATTCCCATGCCCATGCTCGAATGCGGCGTCGTTTTCCGGCGCGCATGCGGGGATGCCGTCGGAACGCCGGACCAGTCGGGTCAGCATCGAGACAATACGCTTCAGCCGCTGCTTCCCTTCCCGGTTGGCTGCCGGATCGATTCCGTCGGACACCGTCAAGACGTCCTGAATCGCCGCGCACTCCAGTGCCGAACCCCGAGCAATTGCGAACGAACGACAGCGGTCCTTCAGGCTCGGTTTGCCGTTTCCCTCCGCGATGTTCAACGCGATCGATTGTGCCGCACGCAGCCACTGGTCTCGGGCATGTCGATGCATTCCAGACAGCCCTTTCGCTAGGCGAAACGATTCCGTTACGTAGGCGATCGAGAGCCGATAGACATCCAGCTTGTCGTGATCGAAAACAGGTTCCATCATCGCCCTTTCTCAATTCGAGAACGAGAACGAGAACGAGAACGAGGGCGAGCATGGGCACGAGCATGGGCACGAGGACGAAGGCCCACTCGAAATGATCGCCTATCCGCGCATTTCACCGCCTCTTCCTTCTTCTTTCTTCCGTGTTCTTCCGTATTTTTCCGTGGCCCTGTCTATTCGATTCGGGCTGTCCTTGCCGCAGTTCGCCGATCCGGTCGCGAAGCTGAGCCGCGCGTTCGAACTCGAGTCGCTCGGCGGCGGCCAGCATTTCGGCTTCGAGTTCGCCCAGATACTCCTCGGTGATCGCCTCGGTTTCGTCCGATCGACCAACGGCCGCGTTCGCGCTGCGATGCGCCTCCGCCTCGCTCTCGATGCCGCGCCGGATGTTCTTTTGGATCGACTCGGGCGTGATCCCGTTCTGTTCGTTGTATTCCTGTTGGAGCCGACGGCGGCGGTTCGTTTCGTCGATGGCGCGGCGCATCGAATCGGTGACCGAGTCGCCGTACAGAATGACCTTCGCGCGGATATGCCTCGCCGCGCGGCCGATCGTCTGGACGAGCGACGTTTCGCTGCGGAGGAATCCCTCCTTATCCGCGTCGAGGATGGCGACGAGCGAGACTTCGGGGAGGTCGAGTCCCTCGCGGAGCAGGTTGACGCCGACGAGCGCGTCGAACCGGCCGGCCCGCAGGTCCCTCAGGAGTTCGACCCGCTCGAAGGCGTCGAGTTCGCTGTGGAGCCACTTGCAGGCGATCGATTGTTCGGTGAGGTACGCGGCAAGGTCCTCGGCCATGCGTTTGGTCAGCGTGGTGACCAGGACCCGTTCGCCGACCGCCGCGCGGGCCCGGATCGCTTCGAGCACGTGGGGCACCTGCGTCCGCGCGGGCGACAATTCGATTTCGGGATCGAGCAGTCCGGTCGGCCGAATCACCTGCTCGACCACTTCCCCGCCGGTTTGTTCGAGTTCGTAATCGCTCGGCGTCGCCGACACGAAGATCGCTCGGCGCACGATCGATTCCCATTCCTCGAACTTGAGCGGCCGATTGTCGAGCGCGCTGGGGAGGCGGAATCCGTGTTCGACGAGCGTCGTCTTGCGGCTGCGGTCGCCCGCGTACATCGCGCGGACTTGAGGGATCGTCACGTGCGATTCGTCGACCATCACGAGAAAATCGTCGGGGAAGAAATCGTAGAGCGTGTCGGGGCGGGCGCCCGGCTCGCGGCCGGCGAGGATGCGGCTGTAGTTCTCGATGCCCCGGCAATGCCCGGTTTCGGTGAGCATCTCCATGTCGTAGCGCGTGCGCGCGCTGAGCCTCTGGGCTTCGATGAGCTTTCCGTTCGAACGCAGTTCGGCCAATCGCTTTTCGAGTTCGTCGAAAACGACTTCGACGGCGGACGCGATCCGCGAGTCGGGCATGACGAAGTGCTTGGCGGGATAGATGAAAAGTTGTTCCTGGGCCGAGATGGTCTCGCCGGTGAGCGGATTGATGATCGCGAGCTGGTCGATCTCGTCGCCCCAGAGTTCGATCCGCAGCGCGAATTCCTCGTACGACGGCCAAACCTCGATGCAGTCGCCCCGCACGCGGAACTTGGCCCGTTCGAACGCGACGTCGTTGCGCTCGTACTGGATGTCGATCAGCCGCGTGAGGATGAGGTCGCGGTCGATCCGTTCGCCGCGCCGCAGGGGAACCATCATCGCCTTGTAGTCGGCCGGGGAACCCAATCCGTAAATGCACGAGACGCTCGCCACGATGATCACGTCCCGCCGACTGACCAGCGCGCTCGTCGCCGCCAACCGCAATCGATCGATCTCGTCGTTGATCGACGCGTCCTTCTCGATGTAGATGTCGCGCTGCGGAATGTACGCCTCGGGCTGATAGTAGTCGTAGTAGCTCACGAAATAGTGAACGGCGTTGCGCGGGAAGAACTCCTTGAACTCCGAATACAACTGGGCGGCGAGCGTCTTGTTGTGGGAAATGACGAGCGTCGGCGATTGCGTTTGGGCGATCACGTTGGCCATCGTGAACGTCTTTCCGGAACCGGTGACGCCGAGCAACGTTTGCCGCGCGCGGCCCGAACGCAGGCCCTTGACCAGGGCCTCGATCGCCGCCGGTTGGTCGCCGGCAGGCGGAAACGGACTTTCCAGCATGAAATCCACGATCGTCGTTCCTAGAGCCGGGCCTAGGCCGCCGCGCTAACGGAAATCGAGCATCCCGCGCATCGCTTCGACTTTCTTGGGGCCGATTCCGCGCACGTCGAGCAGGTCGTCGGGGGCCGTGAAAGGCCGATCTTCCGATCGGGCCGCGATGATGCGCGAGGCGAGTTCCGGGCCAATCCGAGGCAGCAGCCCCAGTTCGTCCATGTCGGCCCGGTTCACGTCGACCAGGAACCGGGGTGGAGACGGGCCGGGCCGATCGATCTCGGCAAGCCCGCCCCCCGACCAGGCTTCCCGCGCCAAGTGGACGAGGTGCGCCGTCGCCAAGAGAGCCACCGCGCCCATCAATGTCTCACGCGCTCGATCGGTCACGCCGTCGCCTCCGCTTGCCTCACCTTGTCCTTGCGTACGCCGTTCGCAATTATTCCACGCGCGGGACGAATGGGCGAGGCCCGGAGGAACGCGGTGACGCGCGGCTGGCCGGCGCTCCTCGGATGTACCCCCCGACAAATAACGGCAGTCGAGCGCCCGGCGGCCGATGTTCGGCACACCATGGAGTCCAGACGCCCTCGATGTTGTATGCTCAGGAACGGGACTGGACTCGGGATCGGGATTCGTCGCACAACGGCGGCATGGACCTGAGAATCACCGGAGTGCGGTTCGCTCGACGACGAATGGGTCCAACCGGGATTCCGGTCGAGACGCGCCGATAGGTAAGGAGGGACCGGCCGCGATGGCCGTCGAATTCACTCAGATCGAATGGGATCGGGATCTCGACGAGGTTTGCCGCCGGCTCGTCGAACTCGCGTTGCGCGAGGACCTCGACGCGGGACGGGATTGGACATCCGAGGCGTTGATCGCCGACGACCTTCAAGGCCAGGCGTCGATGGTCGCGCGATCCGCCGGTGTCGCCGCCGGCCTGCGCGCGCTTGCGGCCATGCTCGAACATGTCGGAGCGGGCGTCGAGTTCCTTCCGGCGATCGACGACGGCCGTTCGTTTGAACGCGGCGCGTCGATCGCGACGGTGCGAGGCCGAGTTCGGGGCATTCTCGTTCACGAACGGTGGATGCTCAACACGGTGAGCCGGCTCTGCGGGATCGCGACCCTCGCCCGCGAGTTCGTTCGGGCCGTCGAAGGGCTTCCCGCGCGGATCTACGACACGCGGAAGACGACGCCGGGTTGGCGGCGGCTCGAGAAATACGCCGTGCGGTGCGGCGGCGGACGCAACCATCGGACGGGCCTCTTCGACGCGTTCCTCATCAAGGACAACCACCTGGCCTTCGCGGGCTGGGCCGGGGAACCCGAGCGGGCGATCGAGCGGGTCCGCGCGTTCGCGGCCGATTCGGAGCGGCGTCGGCCGGAATGGCACCGCATGCCGATCGAAATCGAAGTGGATTCGCTCGATGCGTTCCGCCGCGTGCTTCCCACCGCGCCCGATCTCGTACTGCTCGACAATATGCCGGTCGAATCGCTCGCCCAAGCCGTCGCGCTGCGCGATCAACTCGGTTCGCCCATCGAGCTGGAGGCATCGGGCGGCGTCACGATCGCGACCGTCCGCGCGATCGCGCGAACCGGCGTGGACCGGATCAGCGTCGGATCCCTCACCCACGGCGCCGTGAGTCTCGACATCGGCCTCGACTGGTCCGCCTGACCGGTTCGCGTTCCCACCGATGGACGATCGGCGGCTCGCGCCGCGCGACAAGGCTCGGCCGTCACGGCCCGCTCCCGCGCCGGTTTGACGCGCGACTCCTCCAACCTAGGCTTGAGGCGTTGGAGGAGGCATTCGATGTCCTGGGTCCGATCCCGCGCGAACCGATCGATAGGGCGCCAGCCGAGCGATCGGCGTTTGGCTCGGCGCGAATCGAGCGCGCGGCGCGCGGCGTTCACCTTGGTCGAAGCGTTACTCGCGATGGCTCTCGCCGCCGTCGCCGCGTCGTCCATCCTGGTCGCCGGCTATGCGACGCTGTTCGAATTGACCGGCGGCATGGATCGCATGCTGGCGTCGGGCGTCGCGCGGCAGGTGATGAACGAGATCGTCGGCAAGCCGTACTGCGAGCCTGGAACGTCGGCGTTCGCGACGACGCTGGGCACGGAGAGCGGGGAAGCCGATCGAAGCCGATTCGATGACATCGACGATTACGCCAAGTACGCATGCGCGCCGCCCGCCGACCGGTGGGGCGTGCCGCTGGGACAAGGCGACGCGTCCGGCGGTTCCCGGCCCGCCGCGTTCCAGGCAAGTTCCGTTTGCTTCTCCACCTGGTCCGTCTCGGTTGGTGTCCACTATGTCGCCGAGGGAGACTGGGCGGTCGATCTGCCGGCCGGGCAAACGAGCGGATACCGGGCCGTCGACGTCGTCGTCTCGAAGACCGAACAGGGAATCCCGCGCGAGCTGGCTCGCTTGCGGCGGGTCGTCGCCCATGTGCCCAACACCTGAGTCGCCTATGGATTCAAGACGCATCCGTCCGGCGCGGTCCCCTTCGCGCTTCGCTTCCGGAACGGGGTTGGGAGACCGCGTTGGAAAGGCGTGGATGTCCGCGTTCCATCGAGCGCGGTCGCGCGACCGCCGCGCGGTATCGCTCGTCGAGATGATCGTCGCGTCGGCCGTCGTGGCGCTGATCGTCGGATCGATGGGCATGATGGCGGTCGGCGTGCGGAAGACCCAGGACGTCAGCCGGGATACGGGCCTGCGCGTCCAACACGCGCGGATCGTCGTCGAACGCGTCGAAACGAACGTGCGGGGCGCGTTCGCGAACCTGGGTTTTCCCGGATTCATGGTCTTCAGCACGCAGGTCTCCGGCGCGACCTATCCGGACGTGCTCGTGGTCTGGAAACCCAAATCGGTCCCGGACGACGCGGACCGCATGCCTATCTGGAACGAACTGATCGTGTATGCCTGCGATCCGTCCGATCCGACGCGGCTCTACGAAATCACACTGCCCTCGGACGGCGGCGGCGCTCCGGGTCCGGTCGGCGCGAATCTCGCGACTTGGAATGCGAAGATCCAAGCGGCTCGCGAAGGTAAGAACTCCGTGCGGACTTTGCTGACCGACCAGCTTCGCGCGGCAAAGGCGACCGACGGTACGGCGCGCGGCGCCGTGCGGTTCGACGCCATGCTTCGCCCGTCCGCGGCCGAATGGGACGCATTCATCGCCGGTACGGTGGCATGGGAATCGCTTCCGTGGGCGCAGAGCCTCTTCAGCTCCCGGGCCGGCCTGAGGCAGAACGCGTGCGACCTCGAACTGCACCTCGGGCCGTCGAGCGGGTCGATCGACGGCGCGCTTCCGTTCGTAGGCTCGGCCGCCCTCTTCTTCCAGGTGGAACGCCCATGACGCGATTCCGCGCCCGCGATCGACGCCGAGGCGTCGCCTTGCTCATCGTGCTCGGAATTCTCACGATGGCGCTCGGCGTCTGTTACGCGATGCTGCGCGGCCAGTCCACGTCGTCGATGATCGAGCGGAATCAAGGGCGGCTCGATGACGCCCGGTCGGCCGCATTGACGGGCGTGAGCATCGCCCTCGCGAAGATGCACACGACGGCATGGAGCGGAGTCGGCTCGTCGCTGACGGGCAATCTGAACACGGGCCTTTCCTATCGAGCGACGTTCGCGGCGGGGGACGCGAGCCTCGATTCCGCGGACGCCGACTACGCCGACCTTCCCTACCGCGTGACCGTCCAGTCGGTCGGCACGGCCGTCGATCCGTCGAATCCGAGCATCGCCTCGACGCACGCCGTCGATGTCGTCGTCCAACTCGTGCCGCGCGCCATGGCCGCGCTGCCCGCGAAATGGAGCACGATCCAAAACCACACGGTCTTTCAGTGGGGCACCGATCCGTTCACGTTCGAAATGCCCGCGCGGATCGAAGGGGACGTCCACGCGCAAGGCGCCTTCGCGCTCGCGCCGTCGTACCCGACACAGGACTCCCGACCGTTCAAAGGCCACATCGACGAAATCGCCGTCTACAACAAGGCGCTCACCGACTCCGAGATCCTGGCAATCCAATCGGCCGCCGCCACGCCACCCCAAAACGCGCAAGACGTCGTCGCGGGCTACGGGCCGATCGCGTATTGGCGCTGCGACGAAGCCGCCGGCGCGGCCACCGCCGCGGACAGCGCGGGAGCGAACCCGGGCGCCTATGTCGGAGCCAAGTCGGGTGACGCCAACAAGCCGTTTTGGGGCGCGGGTTCCTCAGCGCAATTCGACGGTTTCAACGATCATATTCGGTGCGGGCGGCCCGATGTCGCCACGTCGGCGTTCACCGTTCTCTGCTGGTTCCGCGCCGATTCGTTTCCGTCCGGCGACCAGCACCTCGTGTGCAAGGCGCTCGGCCCGAGCGACGCCGACCAGTACTGGATGCTCGGCACGACGATCAAATCGGGCGCCCGGCGGCTCAAGTTCGGCCTTCGAACATCCCATGGATGGAAGGACGTGACCGCCAATTCCGGCGATTTATTCGCCGGAGTCTGGACGTTCGCGGCCGCCACGTACGACGGATCGAAGTTGCGGGTCTACAAGGACGGGACTATGGAGTCCTTGATCGGACATTCGGGGACGATCACGGCGAATGCGAACGCGTTCCTTTGTATCGGCGACACGCCGCCGGGGAGCCCGAGAACCCAGTTGCTGCGCGACGAGCGGGCTATGCAACTGGCCCGTGAAACCGACATGCGTCCGGTGACCGGAACCTGGCGGGCGCCCGTCGGCGCGATCGACGCGGAAACGCTCACGTTCCTGCGGGATGATCTCGGCGCGGGCAGCGCGACGATCTCCGCCGACACGTCCGCGCCGGTCACGATTCCCGGCGGAGTGGGCTCGTACCAGTTGTTTTCGGGCGGGCCGATCTACAAGATTCCCGATCCGGGCGGTTCGATCGAAAACGCCACGCTCGCCGCCGACCCCTCCACGAATCCGCTCGGGTTTCGCCGGCATCAAGGCAACGTCGACATCAAGGACTCCGTCACCGGGACCGGGACCTTGTTCCTGGAATCACCGGGCGATCTGGGATTCAAAGGTACGGGGACGAACTGGAGTTCGGTGTTGTTGCCCGCGATCGACGGCGAATCGAACCGAAGACGGTACCCGGCCTTTATCGTCGCGGGCTCGGTGGTCGTCGAGAAGTCTTCGGTCGCCGCGCAGGTTTCCGGGGCGGTCGTCGCGGGAAACAGGTTTGAAGCGAAGGACCGCACGGACGTGTCGCCGGGAATCACGATCAACGGCCGCGTGGTCAGCGCTTCGTTTCAATTCGGCAAACGAAAGGGGACGCCGACGAACGCCAACGACTGGCGTTCCTATGCGCAGTCGTTCCTGCTGCAAACCACCCTGCCGTATTTTCCGGGTTGGCTCGCATCGAATCCGGATATCGATGTCGCGCCGCTTTGGACGATCCGCCCGGACCCCGCCGGGCATGTCGACCAATGGCCGGACCTGACGCAACCGGTCTTTGTTCCGAGGACCGGGGACGGCGGTCTGCGATGGCGCGTGGTATCCTGGCGGGAGGGAACGGGGCCGTGATTCGCTCGGCGAGCCGCGCGGCGAATTCGCGCGACCGGCGCGGCGAGTTGAACGTTCAAAGTGAATGCGGAAAGACGAAAGACGACTGGGGAGGACGTACGTATGATCGGTTCAAGCGGGAAGCGAGGCATGTTCCGCGCGGGAGGCATGTTCTGCATCGTTTCACTCATCGGCGCGGCGTGGTGGCATTCGAGCAGTCCCGCGTGGCAAACCAACCCGCCGGGCCTGCGCAATCCGATCGACCAACGGGAACAGATGATCAAGGAACTCCAGGAAATCAAATCCCTGCTCAAGGAACAGAACGCGCTCCTGCGAGCGCGCGACAAGCCATGAATCGGTCACTGCCCAGCCCCGATCCCGATCGGCGGCTCGCCCGTCCGCGCGTCGAGACGCGTCGAGGGCCGTGTCGGTCGGCGTTTTCGCTCGTGGAATTGCTGATCGTCGTCGTCCTGATGGGGATCGTCGCGGGGATGGTCGTATCGCGGTTCGATCCGGCGACCGCCGATCAACTCGACCAGGTCGCGGCCATCCTGGTAAGCGACCTGGATTACGCCCGCGCGCTCGCGGTCGCCAACAACTCGAAGTATGCGATCCAATTCGACGTCGCGTCGAACGTGTATCATCTCCAGCACACGGGCACGAACGCCGCGCTCGACGCACTCCCGTCATCGGCCTATCTGAGGAACGGCGTCGACGCGTTCAACAAGCCGAGGCAGACGGCGGATGTCGCCGGCCTGCTCGGCATGGGGCCGACCGTGCGCTTGCATCAGGTCCAAGCACACTTGAATCAGGTCCAAGCACAATCGGACCAATCGGCGGTGACGGCCATCGAGTTCTCGGCGCTCGGCGGCACAACGGTCGGTTCCGGCGTCGAGATCCGGCTATCGTGCGGGGACGGAGCCGAACGTCGGTACATCTCGGTCAAGGTTGACAACGTCGTGGGGCTCGCATCGGTCGGCGAGGTCTTCGCGACCGCGCCCTGATCCAACGCTCCGTCTTCGCGAGCGGTGTCTTCGCCCGCGAGAGAGGGAGGACTCGCGCGGAGGCGCGGGGAGTCATGGAGGCACGAGGATCGGGCCGCGTGTTCTTCCGCCTTCCGTGTATTCCCGCGTCCATCCGTGGCTCACCCGCGGCGGGTCGATGGCCGGGCCCAGCCGCTACGATCGGCACGACCGGTACGCGAACCGCGCGCGATGACTCGGCCGCCTTCCCGCTCCGCGCCGGTTCTCGTCCCATATTTGCATGAAGGCGAGCGGTCGCGGGACGCGAACGTCGGGACTACGGAACGAGACGGGTATGATCCGACTGGGCAAACGACGGCACGGACCGATCGGCGTCGACATCGGCGCGCGGTCGATCAAACTCGTTCAACTCACGGCCGACCGATCGGCGATCGTGGACACCGCGCGGTGGGAATGGGCGCCGCTCGAGGAAGGCGACGACGAGGCCAAGCGACGGCACCTTGTTGAAGCCCTTCGCAACGCGCATGAGGGGCGGGCGTTCCGGGGCCGCGATGCCGTGCTTTGCCTTTCGGACCAACAGCTCTTCCTGCAGAACCTGCGCGTGCCGAAGGCGGAAGGCGCCGAGCTCGAAGGCGCCGTGATGCGGGAAGCCGCCAAACGCATCCCGCATCCGATCGAGGAAACCGATATCCGGTTCTGGGAGGCGGCGGATATCCGGCAGGGCGAGGCCGTGATGCGCGAGGTGATCGTCTTCGCGTGCCACCGTCCCGAAATCCTCAAGCTCGTCGACGGGGCTCGCGAGGCGGGTCTGCGCCCGATCGCCGTGGACGTCCAGCCGGCCGCCCTGCTGCGGTCGCTCGCCGCCCAATTCCGCCGCGACGACGAACGGGAGCAGCGCACGCTCATCGTCCACATCGGCTATTCGGTCACCGGTATTCTGATCGCGCAGGACGACGAGGCTCTATTCATCAAGTACATCGACTTCGGCGGACGCCATCTGGACCAGGCGGTGAGCCGCGCCCTGGAGACGCCGCTCGCCCAGGCCAATGCGCTCCGCCGCGAACCGGAAGGCGACGGCGAGAGCGACATCGCGCGGAGCGTCGCCGAAGCGCAGCAGCCCGCTGCCGAGCGGTTGGTCAAGGAAGTCGCCATGTGCGTCCGCTACCACAGCGTGACGTTCCGCGGCAAGCCGATCGAGCGGCTGCTCATCGGAGGCGGTGAAGCGTCGCGATTCCTGGTCGACCTGTTTTCGCAGCGGCTGGCGATCGAGGCCCATCTCAGCGATCCGTTCCGGCGGATCGCGGCGGAACGGCGGCGCACGCGGACCGGAAGCTGGGATATCGCGGCCGGCCTCGCATTGCGCGATCCCTTGTCGAGGTCCGACGCATGAAAGAGATCGATTTCCTGCCGCCGGAATTGGTCGAACAGGGCGAGGCCCGTCTCCAGCGTTGGTGGTGGCTCGTCGTCTGCCTCGCGTTCGGCTCCTTCGTTTCCTCGACCGGCGTCCTTCAGGCGGTCCGCAAGCGGGCCGTCCGCGCGGAGCTCGCGGGCGTCGACGCGCAGTGCCGCGCCGCGTCGCAATTGAACCAACAACTCGCCCACACGCGGACGCGGCTCGATCGAGCCGACCTCCACGCCGCGCTCGTCGCCTCGCTCGAACGGGACTGGCCTCGCACGGTCGTCCTTCATGACGTGTTGTCGGGGTTTCCGAACAAGACGCAACTGATCGCCGTTCATTTGCGGGCGGAATCGAAACCGACGACCGCGTCCGCGCCGTCGACGGGCGCGGTTCAAGTCGTATCGGGTGACGCGCCCGACCCGAACGCGCCGAAGGACACGTTGCGGGAGGATTACGATCGGTTCATCGAGCGCGCGGCGTCGCGCCGCATCGTGCTCGAAATGACGGGCGTGACCGCCCAGCCCGCCTCGCTGCACACCTATGTCGGACAACTCGCCGCCCGGCCGCTCGTCGCCTCCGCCGTGCTCCGCACGCTCGATACGCTCGCGTCGGACGCGACCGGCGCCATGCAATTCGTGATTGAAGTCGAAATCCAACCCGCTTTCGGATTGCCCGGTTTCCGAGCGTCTCCCGCCGCCGCCGACCCGGACGTCTCCCCTTCCGAATCGGTTGCCGCGCATAGGCCCCTGCCATGAAGCACCATCGCTCGCTCTTCGTCACCGCCGGCGTGGCGACGCTCGCCGTCGCCTACGTCGCGTTCGTTTTCGTGCCCGGGCAACGGGAGTTGGCCGGCCTGCGCGAGTCGATCGCGGTCAAACAGGTCGCCCTCTCCCAATCCACCCACGTTCCCGCTCGGATCGCCGCGTGCGAGGAACGGCTCACCGAGACGCATGCGTACCTTGCCGCATGGCGTTCCCACGCGACGCTCGAACCCGGGCTTGCCGATTTGTACCGGCGGCTCACCGCGCACGCGGCCGAGACCGGTACGACCCTCTCGATGATCCGACCCAAACCGCCCGTCGCCAGCCACCATGTGCGTGAGCATTCGGTCGAGTTTCGCTGCGAAGGAACGCTCGCCGGACTCTGGGAACTGCTCGCCAGGATCGAACGGTTGCCCGAATCGATCGAGATCGGGAATGTGAAAATGGAATCGACCGGGCAGGATGGTGAAACGGTCCGATGTGCAATGACTCTGTCGATTTTCGCCGAGCCGGACGATATTTCCGATTAGTTGGGTTCAGGCCGACCGATACAACAGGAACGGGAACGACCGATGGGTTCTCCGGAAACAACCGCCGACGGTGGACTAGTGCGCCGCTTGACGCGGGAGATCGGCCAGAACAAAGGGAAAGCGGCCGTCCTGGGGCTGCTTTGCCTGGTGGCGGTCTGGTTTTGGGCGCCGTTGGTCCGGAAACACGCGTTCGCCAAGGCTCCACCGACCGCCGGTGACGCCACGAGCGCGGGCGACTCGGCCTCCGACAGCGCCCACGACAGCGCGTCCGACAGCGGAGCGAACGTCGTAACCGGCAACGGGTCGGCGACCCCCGAGACATCATCGGAAACCGTATTGGACTGGAAGGCACTTGAGGTCTGGAGGAAAACGGAACCTCGGATGACGCCGATTTCGATCGACGCGGGCTGGGCCAATCCGTTCGCGCGCATCGAACCGGACGCCCCGCCCACGACCGTTGTCGAGACGGACGGGGGGGCGACCGACCCGGCGCCGTCCGATGCGTCGGCGGAACCGGTCACGCCCGAATCGGCCGGTTTGACGTTGCGAGGGACGATCCTCTCGCCGCGGGGCGCCCTGGCGAACATCAACGGACAGTTGCTGGGAGTGGGCGGCGCGTTGCGTGTGGGAGCGACGGACGTCGAATCGGAGGGAATCGAATTCCGCGTCGTGAGCATCGAGTCGGACCACGTGGTGGTCGATCGGAGCGGCACGTCGTTCCGGATCGACGTCGTGCCTCCGCGTCGCGATGACGATGGGCGGATCGTGATTCGGCCGGCGTCGCGATAGGACGCGGCGCATCGGAGCGGTCGCTCGCGCGTTCACGAGGAAGAACCGGACAATACGCGGGAATCGCGGCACGCCGCAAGAACCGTTCGCGACACGGATGTACGGACGATCCATGCAGACCCTATTCCGCATCGTCATGTTGGGAGGCTTCGCGGCGGCGGGCGTCGGACTCGCCGTATCGTTCGGCCTCCGAGCGGATCGGCCGGAGGCACCGTCGCGGGAGCCGGGAACGGCGGGCGCGGGAACGGCGGGCGAGTCGGCGGGGGAACGGGAGACCGCCGCTCCGAACGCGCCGCGCGGCGCGGCGCGACGTGCGGCGTCCGAGGACGCGGAAAACGAGTCGATCGAATACGCCGGTCCGCGGGAACCGGCGCCCGTTCCCGCCAAATGGAACCCGGCGATCGCCGATCCCGGCGGCGATCCGGTCGGCGAACTGCTCAAACGGATCGGGGAAAAGGGCGGTCTGTTCGAGGCCGCGCGGGACGCGCTCACCGGCGGCGATCGCGGAACGGACGAGGCGGGGGCGAGCGATCGGCTTCCCGAACGATCGGGTGGCCGCTCTCCGTCCGAGCCGCCGCTCGAACCCGATCGGGGCGATCCGCGGCCACCGCCGCCGTCGGCGGCCGAGAGCCCCCTGCCCTCCCCCGCTTCGCCGGCCCCCGCGACGATCGTTCCGGGCGCCGGCGATCGATTCTCGATCACCGTGCGCCAGGCGCCCATCGGTGAAGTGCTCGAGATGATCGGGCAGCAATCGGGGTTGAGCATCATCGCGAGCCCGACGACGGCCGGTTCGATCAGCGCCACGTTGAACGACGTCGACGCGCAAACGGCGATCGAGATCCTGGTGCGGAACGCGGGGCTCGCGTTCCAGCGCGAGGGCAACGTCGTCTACGTCGGTTCGGCGCAGGAACTCGAGAACGCGTCGATCTCGCGGCAGCCTCTTGCGGTCCGCGTCTACCGCCCGAACTATGTCGCATCGTCCGAACTGCAGAAGCTCATCACGCCCCTCCTGACCCAAAGTGTTGGCCAGGCGACGGTCGGTGTCGGCCAGATCGCCGTGAGTACCGAGGCGCAACGATCGATCGCGCCCAGCAACGAGGAAACGGGGGGCGACGACTTCGCGGGCAACGAGATCCTGCTCGTCCGCGATTACGAATCGGTCCTGCATTACATCGATCAGGTCGTTCATGAAGTCGATCAGAAGCCTCGGCAAGTCGCGCTCGAAGCGATGATCCTGAGCGTGGGACTCAGCGACGAGAATTCGCGGGGGATCAACCTCGAAGGCCTTCTCAATCGGGACGACGCGCGCCTGATCAGCGGCGTCCCGATGAACGACCTCGCGGCGATCAACGTGACCGACAGCGGCCTCAAGTTCGCATTCCTCGACAGCAGCGTCTCGTCGTTCGTCGCGGCGCTCGAGACGATCGGCGACACGAACGTGATCGCGTCGCCCCGATTGACGTGCCTCAACAAGCAGCGGGCGGAGATCCTGATCGGCGCCCAGCTCGGTTATGTCACCACGTCGGTCACCGAAACATCGGCGACGCAGTCGGTATCGTTCCTCGAAGTCGGAACCCAACTCCGGTTCCGCCCGTACATTTCCAGCGACGGGATGGTACGTCTCGAAGTCCACCCCGAGCTTTCGACGGGCAACGTGCGCATCGAACAGGGGATGACGATTCCCGACAAGGAAGTCACGCAGGTCACGACGAACATCATGTGTCCCGATGGCCGCACGATCATCATCGGCGGCCTCATTCGCGAGGACCTGAGCACCACGGGGACGCAGATCCCGTTGCTCGGCAGCCTGCCGTACGTCGGCGCCTTGTTCCGGCAGAAGACCGAGTCGACCGGACGGCGCGAGATCATCATCCTGATCACGCCCCGGATCGTGCGGGACGAATGGGAGGCGATCGAGGGGAGCCGAACGCGGTTCGACTTCTTGAAGCGGCAAGAGAATTACGCCGACAAGATGTCGTTCATCGGGAAGCGTCATTACGGGCTTCGCTACATTCGGCTGGCCCGCGCCGCGTGGAACGCGGGCGACGCGCCCGCGGCGCTGCGCTACGTCAATCTCGCGCTGCACTTCGATCCGCAGAACCTCGAAGCCACCACGCTCCACGAGACGATCATCCGGACATTGCCGCCCGAGGCCGACCATATCGGAAACCACCTGTTGCCCGGACTGGCTCCGTTCGGGACACCCGCGCGGGATCACTCGGCGCAAGGCGTCGAATGGCGATCGACGATGCCCGCCGAGGAACCGCCGGTTGACGGTGTCGACTATTGGGAGCCGGGTCCGCGGCATACGCTGGCGCCGTACGGCGCCGGGTCCTCGGATTCCGTTCCGGCGCCGGCCGGCCCGTTACATCGTCCGATCGATCCGGTGCGACCCGCGCCGGAACCGATCGTTGGGCCGGCGCGATGAGGCGAACCGATGGCGCGTTCTGACCGACTCGGCGGGCTCGAACCAGGAACCGCGGTTCGATCCGCGCGCGCGGGCCTCTTGGCGCTGGCGGCTCTCGCGGCCGGGTGTGCCGGGCCGACGCCGTGGGGCCGCGCTCCGGCCGCCGAAGACCGGCCGACCATGAATTCGGACGCCGATCCACGCGCCGGCGACTTGGCCGACGCCGCCGTGGCCCAAGGCGCCGCGCGCTGGCGCGAAGGCGATGCGGCGGAATGCGAACGCCTTCTGCGCGAGGCCCTCGCGCGCGAGCCGAACCATCGCGCGGCGCGCATGCTGCTCGCCGATCTCCTCGCCGATCAAGGCCGTGTCGACGAATCCGAACGGGAACTCGGCGAACGGCTGCGCGTCGATCCGCGCGACGCGCAGGCCCACCATTCGCTCGGCCTCCTGCTCGAATCGACGGGCCGCCGGGACGAGGCGCTCGCCGCCTATCGGGACGCCGTGCGCCACGAGCCCGAGAATCCGCTCTACATCCTCTCGCTGGAAACGCTGCGGGTCGCGTCGCCCGCCGTACGTCACTCCGCGCCGTGACGCGCGGCGCGGGAAGGCGTGGTTCGCGGTGGCCGTCGATGGACGCGCGGGCCACGGGGCCGTGGTGCCGGATCCCCTCTCCCTTGCGGAAGGTGGTTCCGCGCGGAGGCGCCATGGCGGGACGTCATAACCGTTAGGGATGCGACATTCGGCGGGACCGCGCGGCCCGCGATACGGTCGGTCGACGGCCGTCCAACGAATGGCCCGCCGCGTCGATTGGACGGGCGCACCCCCTCGACCTATGGTTGCCGGGCGGCGCGTCGCGGGGCGCGACGCGATCACTGCCGACGACTCAACGCATGCCGACCAGCAACGACAGGAGCCGAAGCCACTGATGTCCGGGCTGCCACGATGGAAACTTGAAGGATTCGGACTCGCGATTGGCGCGATTTTCGGGATCGCTTGTTCCGTCGCGACGCTGCCTTGCCTCGCCGACGGCCCGTGGTGGGTGCGCGGCGCGGTGAGCGCCGGGGCGGTCGCCATCGCGGCGGGCGCTTGGTTCGTCCTGATGTCCGGACGCTGCCGCACCGACCACGCCGCCCGCCGCTACATCGATCTGCTCTGTCGCATCGACCATCACGAGTTGAATTCGCCCGGCGTTTCGGACTCGCTTCCCGTCATCGCTCCGGATGATCCGTGGCGTCCGGTCTTCGCGCGGATCCGCGATTGCCTCGCCGACCACGGACGCCGGATCCAGGAGTTCGAGCGGTCCCAAGCGAGCACGGGGGTCCGGAACCGCAAGCTGTCGCACGAGCACCAGCGGGCGACGGGCATCCTCGATGGACTCAGCCTCGCCGTCCTCGCCGTCGACGGCGCCGGGGAACTGGTGTTCGCGAACGCCGCCGCGGGCGGCCTGCTGCGGATCGCGGACCGCACGAAGGACCGAGCGAGCCTCGAAGCGCGCCTGCCGTGCCCGCCGCTCGTCGAACTCCTTCGCGACATGAACCGCCGCAAGACGGTTTCCCAACGCATCCTCGAGTTGGAGGTCGCCGACGAATCGGGGAACACGCGGTCGTATCGCGCCGTATGCCGAGGCTCGATGACGGGCGAGGGGGACACGCGCGAGCACGGCACGGTCGCCGTCCTGACCGATATCACCGATCAGAAAGGCGCGCAGAAACGCAACGCCGAATTCGTGTCGGCCGTCAGCCACGAAATGAAGACACCGCTCGCCGGCATCAAGGCCTACGTCGAACTGCTCGCCGACGGATCGGCCGAGGACGAGGCGACGAAGGAGGAATTCCTTGAAGTGATCAACGGCCAGGTCGATCGGCTCGAGCGCCTGATCGACAATCTGCTGAATTTGGCGCGCATGGAGGCCGGCGTCGTCGATGTCCACAAGCAACCGCTGTCGCTGAACCAACTGCTCGGGGAGACGCTCAGCGTCCTGCAGCCGGCGGCGGAACGGAAGCGGATCCGCCTGACCGCCGAGCTCAGCCCGCTCTTCCTCTCCGTGCTCGCCGACCGCGACATGCTCTCGCAGGCGGCGATCAACCTGCTCTCGAACGCGGTCAAATACACGCGCGAGGACGGCGCGGTCGTCCTGCGTTCCCGAGTCGGCGACGGATGCACGACGTTCGAGGTGGCCGATACGGGGGTCGGTCTGAGCCCGGAAGACGCCCGGCGGGTCTTCGAGAAGTTCTATCGCGTCAAGAAGGACCGGAACATGGCCCCCGGGACGGGGCTCGGGCTGCCGCTCGCCAAGCACATCGTCGAGGACGTGCACGGGGGATCCCTCATCGTGCAAAGCGAGCTCGGCAAGGGCAGCACGTTCATCGTGTCGCTCCCGACGCTCCAGGGCGCCAAGGATCCCGCGTGAGTCCGAAGACGCCTCGCTCGACGGAAATCGACCGCGGGACGTCGGCCGGAATCGGATACCGCGCTGCGCGTTCGCGCCTTGAATCACGGGAAAGGAACCGCCGCGCCCGCGCGCAAAGTGCGAGCTACGGTTGGGTAGATCGTCGACACACGTTTCCTTTCCTATCGAGGGGGGCACCATCGATGGCCAAACGAGTTCTGCTCTGCGATGACGAGCCGCACATCCTGCGCGCGGCCGAATTCAAGTTCAGCCGGTCGGGATACGAGGTGATGACGGCCGGCGACGGCGAGGAGGCGCTCGAGATCCTCCGCGTGTACCAACCCCAAGTCATCGTGACGGACTGCCAGATGCCGCGCATGGGCGGACTCGAACTCGCCGCGCGCGTCCGCGCGAATCCGGCGACCGCGGGCATCCCCATCATCATGCTCACCGCGAAACGGTTCGAACTGACGCGCGAGGAAACATGCGATCGGCACGGGATCGTCACCGTGCTCGCCAAACCGTTCAGCCCGCGCGATCTGTTCGCGCGCGTCGAGGCGCTGATCGCCGAGGGACTGGGCTGCGAGGCGGCGGAAACCGAGGCGGGTGAAGGCGTGCCGGCCGAGGCGCTGTGAAGGGCGGGATGAAACGGAATCGCGCCGGACGGCGGCGTGGCCGCCCCGCGCGGCGGAGACCCGAGCCATGAATCTGCCCACCGAAGTGTTCGGCGACATCGCCGTCGTGCACGCGCCCGAGGAGATCGGTCGCGAGAACGCGACGCAAATCGCCGAGTTCCTCCTGTCGCGCGACCGGTGCCGCGTCGTCGTCGATCTCGACGGAACCGAGTCGATCGACGGCGCCGGGCTGACCGCCCTGCTCGACGTCCAGGACCGCCTGCGGGAATCGGGCGGCGACCTCAAGGTCATTACCACCAACCTCGCCAACCGGAAAATACTCGAAATCACCCGCCTCGATCAGCAACTCGACGTCTTCACCAACGTGATCGACGCGGTCAAGACGTTCGCGTGATCGCGACGAACGCGGCCTCCGTCCGCTCGACACGAACCCGCATCCCGACACCCCGACACCCCGACATCCCGACATCCCGGCCGCCGCCTCCCGACGCGCCCGACCCGCTGGATTCCAGGCCATCATGCAATTCCCGATCGCGGCACCTCCGAGACTCGGCAACACGCTGATCGAGCGGGGCGTCATCACCGCCGCGCAGCTCCAAAGCGCGCTCGACCATCAGAAGCAGAACGGGCGCGGCAAACTGCTCGGCGAGATCCTCATCGAGCTCGAGTATTGCACCGAGGATCAGATCGTCGAGGCGCTGGCGTCGGCGTACGGCGTTCCGTACGCCAAACTGGAAGTCCGCCTGCACGATCCAAGCACGCTCGAGTACCTTGACCGCGAGTACATCGAGAAGAACCTCGTCTTCCCGTTGTTCTGCGTCCGAGGCGTGCTCACCGTCGCGGTGACCGAACCGTCGAATCTGTTTCTCCTCGATGAAATGCAACGGGTGGCGGGCAAGGAGGTCCAGATCGTCGCGACGTCGGTGAAGGACATCCGGCGCATGGTGTCGACGCTTCCCGACGCGTCGGTCTTCGTGCTCGACGACATCATCGACGACTCGCATCAGTCGGAACTCACGCTGATCGAGGACGCGATCGAGGACATCGGCGACATCGAGGACGTCGCGGGGCAATCCCCCGTCATTCGGCTCGTCAACTACGTCATCGGCACGGCGGTGAAGGACGGGGCGAGCGACATCCACATCGAGCCGTCGGACCGGTGCGTGCGGGTCCGCAACCGGATCGACGGCAAACTGTACAAGGCGCTCGAAATCCCACTGCATTTGGGATCGGCCGTGGCCAGTCGCATCAAGATCATGGCGTCGCTCGACATCAGCGAGCGGCGTCTCCCGCAGGACGGCCGAGTCCACGTCATGCTCGACGGACGCAAGGTCGACCTCCGGATCAGCACGTTTCCCGGAAGCCGAGGCGAGAAGACGGTCATCCGCGTGCTCGATACGCGCAGCGTTTCGCTCAACCTGAGCGATCTGGGGTTCGCCGAGGACGTGCTCGGCGTCCTGAACCGGAACATCCGGGCGCCGAACGGGATCATCCTGGTCACCGGGCCGACCGGAAGCGGCAAGTCGACGACGCTGTACGCGTGCCTCAACGAAATCGCGTCGATGTCGAACAACGTCTGCACGGTCGAGGACCCGATCGAATACCATCTCTCGATGATCAACCAGTTCCAGGTGCAGGAGAAGGTCGGGCTCACCTTCTCGAAGGCCCTTCGGACGCTCCTCCGGCAGGATCCGGACGTGATCATGGTGGGCGAGGTGCGCGACGAGGAGACGGCGCGCACGGCCATCCAGGCGGCATTGACCGGCCATCTCGTGTTCAGCACGCTCCACACGAACGACGCGCCGTCGGCCATCACGCGGCTCGTCAACATGAAGGTCGACACGTTCCTGATCAGCGCGGCGCTGAACATGGTCCTCGCACAGCGGCTCGCGCGGCGGGTCTGCCCGAAATGCCGCGAGAAGTACGAACCGCCTCGCCCCATGCGCAAGGCGCTCGAACGGCTGGGGCTCGACATGGCCACGCATTTCCGCGGCGTCGGTTGCCGGTCGTGCCGCAATACGGGGTTCAGCGGCCGGATCGGCGTCCATGAAGTGCTGGTCGTCGAGGACGAACTGCGCGACGCGATCGTCGCGGGTGAATCGATCACACGGCTCCGCGATATCGCCTTGAAGCACGGCATGATCACCCTGCGACACGACGGACTCCGCAAGGTCCGCGAGGGAATCACGACCGTCGAGGAAGTACTGCAGCTCACCGGATACGCCAACGGGATCGATTGGGCCGCGGCCGACATGAATTACGCGATCTGATACCCGCGTCTTGAACGCGTGGGCGAGTCCGCGGGCAAGGCGGCCGCCTCTGGAGGAACGACGGCATGTCGACATTCGCATTCGTCGCGAAGGAGCTCCGAGGCGCGCGCCGCAAAGGCCGGCTCGACGCCGAATCCCGCGACGCCGCGCTCAAGTCGCTCAAGAAACAAGGGCTGCAGGTCGTCGAACTCACCGAAGTCCGCGCCGCCCGCACGCTCTTCGCGAAGCGGATCGCCAAGTCCGAGATCGTCTATGTGACGAGCCAGCTTGCGATCATGGTCGAGACGGGGATCAACCTCGCCGCCGCGCTCGCCGGACTCGCCGAACAGTCCGACCACCCCACGCTCCGCGATCTGCTCACCGCGCTTCGAAAACGGGTCGAGGGTGGAGCCGACTTCTCGACCGCGCTCGCCGAACATCCGCGCCATTTCGACCGCACGTATATCGCGCTGATCAAGGCGAGCGAACAGACCGGATCGCTCGGCGCCATGCTCGAACAGATCGCCAACCACATGTCCGGCCAACTCGAAAGCCGACGGAAAGTCCTCGCCGCGATGGCCTATCCCGCCGTCATGGCGCTCATCGCCGTCTCCGTCACCATCTTCCTGCTCACCTACATCCTGCCGAAATTCGACCCGCTGTTCCACCGGGAAGGCGTCAAACTGCCCACGCCGACCATCGTCCTGCTCGCCGTGTCCGGCGCGCTGATGAACTACAAATGGTTTTGGATTCTGGGAACGATCGGCGCGGCGATCGGATTCCATCGGCTCAAACGCACGCGGACCGGCCAACGGTTCCTCGATGGGCTCCTCATCCGCTTGCCGATCGTCGGACCGATGATGCGGAAGGTCATCCTGAGCCGAGCGATCCATACGCTGGGGATCATGGTTCGGAGCGGCGTGCCGATGCTCGACGGTATCCGGCTGTGCGCCGAGGTCTCCAACAATTGCTACTTCGAGCGGACGTGGCTCCACGTGCTCGAGGAGATCACCAAAGGGAACCGGATCTGCGATGCCCTCCGAGGTAACCCGCTCGTGCCCAAGACGCTGGTCCAGATGATCGGTTCGGGCGAGGAAACCGGGAAACTCGACCGCGTGCTCGAAAAAGTCAGCACGCATTTCGATCGGGAAGTGGACGCGGCGATCAAGACGTCGACGTCATTGATCGAACCGCTCATGATCTGCGTCATGGGCGTCGTGGTCGGCGGGATCGGCATGGGATTGATGCTCCCCATCTTCTCGATCAGCCGATCGGTCGGCCACTAGACCGGCAACCGCGTGCGGCGGGACCGGCGTTCCGCGCGGAGCCGCGCTCGGCGGCGAATCTCGCTCGGCTTCTCATAGTACTCGCGGCGCCGCATTTCCTTTTTGATGCCGCTCCGCTCGACCAGCTTGCGGAATCGGCGCACCGCGTCTTGAATGCTCTCGCGTTCGCGTACGATCAAACGAACCATTCGTCCTCCCGATTATCCGTCGACGAAACCAAGAACGTAAACCAAAACCCGATCGCAATCCCCATTGCGGGCATGAGGCGAGTCGCGCAGTCTACCGAAAACCGGATCGCCGTTCCAGCCCTTCCCGGCCGCTCGCCGAACAAACCCCCAAGAAAAACAACGGCCGGAAGCCTCCGCCAAGAACCGCCGGACCGCGGCGCAACCGATTGGCCGTCCACCTACCTTGCGGACAGGTACGGCGTCACGTCCAACCGGCCGTCGGAACCGATCACCAGTTCGATGGCTCCCCATTCGGCCGTATTCCACACCCGTGTTCCCGATCGGGTGTAGGCATCCAGCGTCACGGGGGAAATCGGTCCAGCGGCGCTCACGATCGCGTGCCGGGCCTTGGCCCAGCGAGCCCACGATTCCTGGTTGGCCGACGCGCTACCGTGATGGGGCGCCATGACGGCGTCGATCGGGCGGGCCGGCCGCGCGACGAGCATCGATTGGCCCCCGCCTTCGACGTCCCCCGGCAGCAAGACGGTCCGGCCCGCGTACCGGACCAGCACGACGAGGCTCTGTTCGTTGTCATTCCGTCCCGCGAAACCGTTTGGGGGGTGCGTCACGTCGAAAAAGACGCCATCCCCCAGGGCCACCGAATCGCCGGCCGCCACGTGCCGGATGGGAATCCGCTGTCGCCGGACGCGTGAGTCGAGTTCGCCGAGCCAGGATGCCGCTCCGCTGGGGATTTCGCCATGGATGGCAAACCGGTCGACCGGAAACCGCGCGAAGATGCCGGCCATCGCGTTGAAATGGTCCGCGTCGAAATGCGAGAGGATCACGAGGTCGAGCCGACGGACTCGGCGATTCCAGAGCGTGCGGGAGACGCTGTCGACGATCCCGGCGGGCGGACCGAGGTGTCCGGCGTCGTAGAGGACATTGGCGCCGCCGGGCAGTTCCAGGAGCACGCACGTGCCGTGTCCGACCGAAAAGAACGTCGCGCGCAGCATGCCCTTGCGATCCGAACGGGCGAATAGGCAAGTGAGCACCGTGACCCCGAACACCAGCGCGCAGGCCGCATGCCATCCGCGCCGCGACCGACCCCGCGACGCCGCGGCGATCCCCAGGACGGCGTAGAACGCGGCGATCAGAGGCCATGGCGGAGCCGGAAACCACGCGTCGGAAACGGGCACGCGGTCGGCCCAGCCGATCATCGCCAATGCCGCGCGAAGACTCCCTTCGCATGCCCACGCGGCGCCGTCCGACAAGCCGGGCACGGCACCACCGGTCATCAGCAGGAGGAAGCCGAAACCCAGCGCGCCGGCGATCGGGAACCAAAGCAAGGGGCTCGCGACGATCACCATCGGGCTCGCCCGATGAAAATAGTGCACGATCAACGGCAGCGTCGCCAGCCAGACCATGCCTCCACACCAGGTGTCCCACAGCAATCGGCGGCCGATCGATCGCAGGCACCGCGACCATGCGGGTCGAGCCGATTCGATCAGCCGATCGAGCGGGTCGATGGGGGGCAGTGTCCATTCGGGACGGCGCGTCGCGAGCAACGTGGCGACGGCGAGGAAACTGAGTTGCACGCCCGCCCGCAGGATCTGAAGCGGATTGAGGCAGACGACAAGCAGGACGCCGGCGCCGAGCAGATTCCAATTCGAGAAGGGACGGTGGATGAGCCGGGCGACACTCACGCCGACCGCGAGCATGGCCGCGCGCACGACCGGCGGTTGGCCCGTCGTGAGCACCGTGTAGGGCAGGACGAACACGATGGCCGACCAGAGCGCCGCGCGGCGGCTCAGCAGGCCGATCCGAGCCGCGAAGAAGACGGCGTAGACGAGCATTCCCAGATGCATGCCCGAGATGGCCAGGAGGTGGATCGTGCCGGTCCGCAGGAACGGTTCGAGCATCTCGTCATCGAGTCCGTCCCGACTGCCCAGCAACAGGGCGGAGGCGACGGGAGCGGACCGAGGCGAAAGATGGTGGTCCAGGACGGCTCGGCAGGCGCGTCGGAGCCGATCGAGGAGGAAGCGCGCGTCCCAGACCCGGGCGGCGGACAGCCTCCGCATGGCCGACAGCCGGTCGATGTGCACGTCGAACAGCTCCCGCCGGGACCTCGCGGCGGCGCGGCGGTCGAATTCGTCGGGGTTCCTGGGCCCTTCCATGGCCCGAATCCGGCCCCACACGCGAAACGCGTCGCCGGCGCTCCACGCGGGATCGATCGAGCCGGGCACGTGGAGTCGCGCCCGGCCCGAAGCCGTTCTCCACGCGCGGCCGTCCCGAACGCGGAGGATGCGGATCGGAATGGTGGTGACGATCTCCTCCGACGCGAATCCACGCGCCTCGGCGATCCATGTCCGGGACTCGCCGTCCAGCTCGACGTCGAGCACGGCCGGAAGATCGCGGCTCGGCGCGGATCGTCCGAGTTCGTCCGCGCGGACGATCCGCCACCGCGCGGCGGTCCACGCGCCCGCCACCACGGCGACGGCGGCGAGGGCGAGCGTGACGCAGGCCGTGCGGGATCGGGCCGACCGTTTCGCGATCAGCCATGCGGCGAAGACGGCGAGCAATAAGGCGTGCCAGCCGGCGAGCGGAATCGGGAGGAACCGGGCGCACGCGACGCCCGCGCACGCCGCGCACGCGGCCGCGAGCAGCGGTTGCCGGTCGACTCCGTTCCCTTCCCCGCGCGTTCCGCCCACGGTCCGTTCCCCGCGCCGCCCCCATCCAGCCTATTGGTACGCGGGCCGAGCGATCGGGCCAAGCGGAAATGACAAGGATCTGTCACTCGTTTCAGGGGGTTTCGTGGACGGCCACCAGATTATGGGCGGTCGGGACGAGGTCGGTGCCGGTGACGAAGACCGTCCGATCGCCGCTCCGCAATACGCCCTCGGCGATCCCCCACGCTTCAATGAACGCGCGCAATTGCGGCCCGTGGTTGATCGGCGCGCCGCGCAGCGGAATGATCCCCCAGAACAGGCACATCCGCCGGAGCACGGCCTCGGAGTCGCTCACGCCGACGGTCGGAATGAAGTCCCTCTGCTTGCTCTTGACGCGCGCCGTGTTTCCCGACCGGGTCGCGACGACGACGAGCGACGCGGAGAGCTGCGAGGCGATCCGTCCGGCTCCGTAGGTGACGGCGGCCGTGATCGGATGCACGCCCGCGAGGGCCGCGACGGGAGGCGGTTCGGGCGCCGTGTCCCGCAGCATCTGCTCCGCCGCCGCCATGATCCGGTTCATCATGCCGACCGTCTCGAGCGGGTACTTTCCGATCGCCGTCTCGCCCGACAGCATGCAGGCATCGGCGCCGTCGAGGATCGCGTTCGCCACATCGGTGACTTCGGCGCGCGTCGGGCGGATCGACGATTGCATGCTGTCGAGCATCTGCGTGGCGACGATCACCGGCTTCAGGTGGCGGCGGCACGCGGCGATGATCCGTTTTTGAGCGGCGGGCGTTTCGGCGATGTCGATTTCGACGCCCAAATCGCCCCGCGCCACCATCACGGCGTCGGCCGCCGCCACGATTTCGTCGAGGGCGACGAGGCTCTCCCGCTTTTCGATCTTCGCGATGATCATGGCGTTCGAGCCGCCCGCGCGGAGCCGGTCGCGCAGCGCCAGCACGTCGGCCGATTCGCGAACGAAACTCAGCCCCACGAAATCGATCTCCCGCGAACAGGCCCACGTGACGTTTTCCTCGTCCTCCGCCGTCATCGCCGCGACCGACAGTTTCGCGTTCGGGACGTTGATCCCCTGCCGACTGCGCACTTCCCCGCCGCTCACCACGCGCAGCGCGACTCGGCCGCCCGCCTTCGCGATAACTTCCATCGCGACCGCGCCGTCGGCGAACACGACCAGGTTGCCGACCGCCAGATCATCGATGAGCGATGTGAACGTCGTCACCAACTCGGTCGCATCGCTCGATCGCTCCCCGGCGGTGAACGAGAACTCCCGCCCGACCGCGCATAGGCGCGGGCCTTCGCCCAATTCCCCCAACCGGATCTTCGGCCCGGCGAGATCGATGAGGATGGCGATCGGCCTGCCGATCCGCTCGCCGACCGCGCGGATCCGACCGACCATGGTTTCATGGAACGCCCGGCCCCCGTGCGCCATGTTGATGCGGAACACGTCGACGCCGGACCTCGCGAGCTGTTCCAGCATCTCGGACGCCTCGCACGCGGGACCTACCGTCGCGACCGTTTTTGTGCGAACCTGATGATCGCGGGGGACGCGCGGCGCGAAGCCGAGGGGCGAGCGTTCCATGAGGCGGTCCTTACCTGGCAAGTCGTCCAACGTCCGTGAGGCTTGTCCGCGACGCCGATGAACGAGGACGCATCCGTTCGCCGGCGCGACGCGTCCATTATGGACCGGCGAGGCGGCCTTTGACGAGTGGCGCGAGGCGCGTGTGATCGAATCGCATTCCATCGAATCCCCGGAACCCGAACCCGAACCGCGCGTCGAGCTCGCCGCCGACCCGTCGGCGGCCGGTCCGCGCGCGGCGTCCCCGACCGCTCGACGATTCGCCTGGGCGATCGGGATCGGCTTCATCGTGACGGCCGCCGTGCTCATCGTTCCGCGGATCATCCAAGGGAACGGGTACGTCGTCCTCGATCGGCCCGGATTCGAGGCCGCCGTCGCGCGGTGGCGGTCGCGCGCGCCGGCCGACTACGATATCCGGATCGATGTCACGGGACGGCAGGCCGCGTCGTACCGCGTGGAAGTCCGCGACGGCGAACCGATCGCCGCGTACCGCAACGACCATCCGCTTCCTCAGCGGCGCTCCTGGATGACGTGGACCGTGCCGGGCATCTTCGGCACGGTGGAATCGGACCTGCGGCAACTCGAAAGCGCGGAGCGGGGGGAACCGGGGATTCCCGGCCTGTCGGTGCTCGTCCTGTTCGATCCCCGGTACGGAATCCCCACACGCTACGTGCGCGCGGAAAGCGCGTCCGGATCGCCGAATCCCGAGGTCACGTGGGAAGTGACTCGGTTCTCGATTCCGGGCTCGACCGACCCGCCGTGACGGACGGTCCGTCGATTCGGCGCGGTTGACTCGATCCGCTTCATCCGAACGGCCCCGCATCGTACTCGGAAACGCATGACCTATTGGAACGAAAAAGCGGCGCTTGTGACCGGCGGCTCGGCCGGACTCGGCAAGGCGATCGCCCGTTCGCTCGTGTCGGCCGGCGCGCGTGTGGCGCTCGTCGCGCGCGACGCATCGAACTTGCGGAGCGCGGCGGATGAGCTTGGCGGAGCCGCTCGGGGCGTCGTGTCGATTCCCGCCGACGTGACGCGCGAGGACGACGTGGCGCGGATGGCCGAACGAGCCGGGTCGGAGCTGGGGACGATCGACGGGCTGTTCCACGGCGCGGGGCGATCCGACCGCGGCGAGGCGCTCGCGACGCCCGTGTCGCGTTTCGACGAACTGTGGCGCATCAACTTCGTCGCCGCCGTGCTCTGCGCTCAGGCGCTCGCGCCCGCGCTGCGCGCGGCGCGGGGCCATCTCGTCCTGATCGGATCGCTCGCTTCCAAATCGGCGTCGCGCCATCTGGGCGCTTATCCCGCCGCGAAATTCGCGCTCGCCGCGTTCGCGCAGCAGATGCGGCTGGAACACGACGCCCGCGAACTCCATACGCTGCTCGTCTGCCCCGGGCCCCTCGCGCGCGTCGACGCGGGCTCGCGATACGACGCGCGCGCCGTCGGCCTGCCGACTCGGCCCGCCGCCCGGGCGGCGGCGTCAAACTCAAGGGCCTCGACCCCGAGCGGCTCGCCGCGCGCATCCTCGACGCCTGCCGGGATCGGCGGGCCGAGTTGATCGTGCCGGGCCGAGCCCGCATGCTGTTCGCATTGTCCCAGTTGTCGCCCGCATGGGGCGATTGGTTCGTCCGTCGGATGACATAAGGCCCGCCGGAAGTTCCATCGCATTGTGGTTGCCGCTACAGGAGTCACGTCCATGTTCCTTCCGCACGCTCGACCATTCGCCGCCCGCGCGCCGCGCCCGGAACGGAGTTCCTTCCGCACGCTGGTCCCCATGTTCGCCGCGATCGCGACGATCGCGATCGCCGTTCCGATGTCGCGCGCCGAGTCCGAGGACCGGCCCAACATCGTGGTCATTTTTTGCGACGATCTTGGGTACGGCGATTTCTCCTGCTATGGACATCCGACGATCCGGACGCCGAACGTCGACCGGATGGCGGCGGAGGGCCTTCGGTTCACGCAGTTCTATTCGGCGGCGCCGGTGTGTACGCCGAGCCGCGCGGCGCTGCTCACCGGACGGCTCCCCATCCGCAACGGATTGGTCGGAGGCAAACGGCGCGTCCTCTTCCACGACTCGAAACGCGGACTGCCCGCCGACGAGATCACGATCGCCGAAGTCCTCCAAGGCGCGGGATACGCGACGGCGTGCGTCGGCAAATGGCACTTGGGCCATCTGCCGCCCTATCTCCCGGGCGCGCACGGGTTCGACACCTATTTCGGCATCCCCTATTCGAACGACATGGACCGCACGGCCGCGGCGCCCGAGGGCCGCGCCGCGTTCCTGGATCCCAAGATCGCGTACTGGAACGTGCCCCTGATGCGGCAGGATTCGATCATCGAACGGCCTGCGGACCAGACCACGATCACCCGACGTTACACCGAGGAGGCGGTCGCGTTCATCCGCAAGAACGCGTCGAAGCCGTTCTTCCTGTACCTGGCCCATTCGATGCCCCACGTGCCGCTCTTCCGGTCCCCCGAGTTCGAGAATCGCAGTCCGCGCGGCCTTTTCGGCGACGTCGTCGAGGAAGTCGATTGGAGCGTCGGCGCCGTCCTCGACGCGCTGCGCGCCGAGGGCCTTTCCGAAAAGACGCTCGTTCTCCTGACGAGCGACAACGGGCCTTGGACGACATTCGGCGTGAATGGAGGCTCGGCCGGACTCCTGCGCGGCGGGAAGGGAAGCACGTGGGAGGGTGGGATGCGCGAACCGGCCGTGGCGTGGTGGCCCGGCCGGATTCCCGCGGGCCGCGTCACCGCGGAACTCGCCTGCACGACCGATCTCTTCGCGACCGTGCACGGACTCTTGAAAATCCCCCTTCCCGACGACCGGCCGCTCGACAGCCACGACATCACGCCCGTCCTCACCGGCGCGGGACCGTCGCCGCGCCGCGATGTCTTCTATTATCGCGACAGCACGTTGATGGCCGTGCGGCGCGGGCCGTGGAAGATGCACCTGATCACGCAGGCCGGATACGGGCAACCTGAGCCCGTCGAGCATGCTCCTCCCCTGCTCTTCCATCTCGAACATGATCCAGGCGAATCGCACAACGTGGCCGAGCGGCATCCGGAAGTGATCGATGAACTCCGCGCGCGGATCGCCGAACACCGCGCGGGATGGACGCCGCCCCCGTCGCTGCTCGACGATTGAACGCGGTCGCGCGACATTCCGCGCCGTGTCGCGCCCCATTCCGCATCGCGCTCCGACGAGGACAGCGCGACGCGGAGCGTCGCGCGACACTCCATCCCGGCGCTTGCGGTCGCGGAAGGAATCTGCCACGATAGCGGCGTTTCGCGTCCACCCGTTTTCCTCGACCTGACGGCGGAGCAAGGCGACGAACATGACGGCGTTTCCGAAAATCGCGAAGATCCAGTACGAAGGTCCCAAGTCCAAGAACCCGTTGGCGTTCCGCTGGTACGACGAGAACGAAGTCGTCGAAGGCAAGACGATGAGGGACCACCTGCGGTTCAGCGTGGTCTATTGGCACACGTTCCGCGGCACGGGCTCCGATCCGTTCGGCGCGGCGACCATGGCGCGGCCCTGGGACGACGGCTCGAATTCGGTGGAGAACGCGGCGCGGCGCGCGCGGGCCGCGTTCGAGTTCATCGAGAAGCTCGGCGCCCCGTTCTACGCGTTCCACGACCGCGACGTCGCGCCCGAAGGCGCTACGCTCGCCGAAACCAACAGGAACCTCGACGCCGTCGTACGCGTGCTCCAGGAGGAACAGCGGCGGACGGGAATCAAGCTCCTTTGGGGCACCGCGAATCTGTTCAGCCATCCCCGCTATATGCACGGCGCGGCGACGACCTGCAACGCCGACGTCTTCGCCTACGCCGCCGCGCAGGTCAAGAAATGCCTCGAAGTGACGAAAGAGCTCGGCGGTGGGAATTACGTGTTCTGGGGCGGCCGCGAGGGTTACCAGAATCTCCTCAACACCGACATGAAACGGGAATTGGACCACCTCGGCCGCTTCCTGCACATGGCCGTCGACCACGCGCGGAAGATCGGCTTCACGGGGCAGTTCCTGATCGAACCGAAACCGAAGGAGCCGACCAAGCACCAGTACGATTCGGACGCCGCCGCCTGCTGCAATTTCCTTCGGGCCTACGGCCTGTTCGATCATTTCAAGCTGAACCTCGAAACCAACCACGCGACGCTCGCCGGCCACACCATGATGCACGAGCTCGACTATACGGCGGGCCAGGGACGCCTCGGGTCGATCGACGCCAACACGGGCGACCTGCTGCTCGGATGGGACACCGACCAGTTCCCGACGAACTACTACCTGACCGCCGAGTGCATGCTGGTGATCCTGAAATACGGCGGGTTGGCGCCGGGAGGCGTCAACTTCGACGCGAAGGTGCGCCGCGAGAGTTTCGAGCCGATCGACCTGTTCCATGCCCACATCGGAGGCATGGACGCGTTCGCGCGCGGGTTGAAGATCGCCGCCGAGATCCGCAGCGAGGGTGTCCTCGACACGTTCGTGCGGAACCGGTATCGGAGCTGGGACGCGGGGATCGGCGCCGAGATCGAATCGGGCCGCGCCGATTTCGCGTCGCTCGAACAGTACATGCTCGGCAAGGGCGAGGCCGACCCCAACGAGAGCGGCCGGCAAGAACTGCTCGAAAACATTTTCAACCGGTATGTCGGGTAGGCCGTGCCGGCGCGGCGGAACGCGTGATCGCCGCGGTACGGCGCCCCTTGGCGGGCGCGTCGAGGGGCGGAACGGGTCGTCGGGAATAGGGGGCATGCGGAATGGTCGTTCAAGACGAGGCCGGAGGCGCGTTGGAACGAACCGGCGAGCGCGGGCGTTGCGACGAGCCGTCGCGGGCCGGGCTTGGCGTCGCGGAGCTCGAACGTTTGCTTCGCCTGAGCGAGCGCGAACTCCGGCTCGTCGGGCTTGAATTGCACGACGGCGCCGCGCAGCAATTGTCCGCCGCCGTCATGTTCCTCGACGTGGCCATCGCCCAATTGCCGGACGATCCGCAATCGGCGAAGGCGTCGGTCGAGGAGGCCGCGCGCCGCGCGCGGGACGCGATGCGGCAGATGCGCGAGGTCGTGACGGGCATTCGCCCGCCGGCCCTCGACCAAGACGGGCTCGCCGCCGCGCTCGGCGAATGGGCCGCTTGCAATCCGTTCCCCTCGATCGACATCGCGTGGGACGTGCGGATCAATTCGATCCGATTGATGCCGACACTCGAACTCGCCGCCTACCGCATCCTTCAGGAGGCGTTGCGCAATGCCCAGCGGCACGGGCGGGCCAGACGGGCCGCGGTGACGGTGGTCGAGCGGGACGGTATGATCGTGGTCGAGGTTCGCGACGACGGATGCGGATTCGACCGGCAAAAGGTGCCTCGCGACCGGTTGGGCCTTGCGGGCATGGAGCAGCGCGCCGAAATGGTCGGCGGCTCGTGCCGCATCGAGAGCCGTGAAGGAGGCGGAACCGTCGTGCACGCCGAATTGCCCCGTATCGACCGACAACTCGCCGCCCATCACGACGTCGAATGAAGTCGACGTCTCACACGGTACTGCTACACATCGGTTTGTATCGAAAGGACCGCGATGATCGCTGGGGCTATGCGTCGCCGCGGGCGATCTAACCGTTTCAATGATGCAATGGCAACGCGATCGACTAAAGGAGGACTAGATGTCGTCTCGAGATTCGCAATTTACATTCGTGTCAGAATATGACATTGACGAATATGGATGCGGTTTGATGTCCGGGGAACGACTGCGTCTAATTCGAGAACTTCGTGTCGAGGATCATGCCGGGCAGACGTTGGCAGTGCATGCGCCGGGCGAGGTCTGGGTTGTGCTTCGCGGCTCATCGCTCGCTCCGTCGGTCGTTTGGTTGCGACAGCCGAATGGAAAGCCACACACGTGGGACGACAGCGAGGAAATATTTTCGTGGTTTGAGAGAATATCGCCTGACTCCTGACTCCTGATTTGGATTCAACACGGGTCCGGCGCTGTCCGTGAAGCGGTCGGGAGCACGATGGACCGTGGGAGGCGCGAAGCGGGAAATCGCCGCGCGGGAAGGAGTTTTGGGGCGAGTCGACCGTCACGGAACGGGCCGGAAGCGACCGGCATACATCATATTTATTATATTTGGGTATTCAACCCGCGGGTCCGTTCCGAGGGAAGTCGAATGACGCGCCGCGGCGTGAAGGCGCCGAGGGTTTCCCGGTTCCGGCGCGGTTTCCGAATGGGATTCGCGCGGCGGCGAGCCCGCGCGAGGGTCGCATTCGACTGACAGAAACGCGTCATGGGCGTCAACGGCGCGCATCGTCCGCGTTCGGCGCAAGACGCCCAAAACGGCCGTTTGTTTGGAACGTGATGGTTCGATCCGCGCATCGCGCGCCTCGTCATGTGAAGGGCAGGTGGAACGGATGCGCGCCGCCGGGCGTCCGCCGCGTCGCCGCGGACGCCGTCGGCTTCGGGTTTCACGAACCGGGCGACTCGATGATCGGCTGACACAACCGCGTCACGTGCGGAACGGCATCGGATAGGGTCGCCGCGTTGCGGCTTCGGAACGTATCGCCGGCATCCACCCGGGGCGCCGCCGCCGCGTTGCAAAACTCGCGTCGGCTTGCCCCAGGCTTTGATGGGACCGTCGCTTCGCGACTGGGAACGCATGTCGGATGCCCCGTCACCCGAACGATCTTCGGGAATGCAAGCTGGAAGCTCACGCCACAGGGTCAGGCAAGCATCCTGCTTTCCGCTGCGCGCCGTGACACCCCTGTTGTTCGTATCGAGGAACGGCCATCGCCTGCGCGCCAATCCGTCGTCGCAGATCGTGCGGGCCTATCTGCGCGGGGCGGGCGCGCGAAACCCGGCGCGTGCCATCTGTTCCGGCACATGGCGGCCACGTTGATGCTCGAAGGGGCGCCGACGTCCGGTATATCCAGGCGCTCCTCGGCCATACACGCCGTAAACGTCCGGCGGATTGCGTTGGTGGGGGTGTCGGGCGGGGCGGGAGCGGCGGCCTGCGGATGTCGGCGAACGGCACGGTGCCGGGGGACGGGGGCGGTGCCGTTGAATCGGGGCGAATGGGTGGTCCGGTCAGGCGACGCCCGTCGTCGCCCTTCGCTCCGATTCGGGAAGACGCGACTCTCCGAGCCGCGTCTTTCCGAAGCTGCCCAGCGCTCGGCGCGCCGTCGGCGGCTATCGGAAGCAGCTAAAGAAAGAAGTCGTGTCTTGATGACTTCCAGCGGTCAGCCGCGAATGCGAATAGTCCGCTCGTTGACGATCCACAGCTTCCCAATCAGCTCCTCGGCGTCCAGCTTCAAGAGCAGTCGCCCAAGGACTTCCAGGACGCGCGGTTTATCCCGCCTCGCCAACCGCATCACGATGATCCCGCAATAGTCCTCGGGTGGATACGCGCGGATGTCGGCGAAGTCCAGATCGAGCGTGAGCAAGGCTCGGCCTTCGCGCTGGCAGACCGCGGGATACCGGTGTCGGCCGAACCCACGAGTTGCTGATCATGCACCGACAGTGCGTCGTGCCCCGCCTGCCGCAACAACGCGCTGGCTTCCGCCGGGAGGTTTTCATCGACCTTGAGCAGCGCCATCAGGAGGTCCCAGCGGAAGTCAGGTCGACGGTGCGATCGCGGGCCAGGTCGGCCGCGTACGCTATCGCCGCCTGCACGTCTTCGCGCGTCAGCGGGGGATAACTGGCCAACAGTTCGTCCAATTCAAGCCCCGCCGCCAGATTGTCCAGCACCACGGAGACCATGATCCGCGTGCCCTTGATGCAGGCACTGCCGTGGCAGACGGACGGATTGACGGTGACGTGTTCTCGCCAGTTCGTTTCCAGGTTCTCCTTCGGTTGCCATTTTACTCGGGTTGCGGCTCGGCGTCGTCGCCCTTGGCGGACTCGCCGTCGGGAGGTGGGGGCGCCGAAGTGTCTTGCGCCCCCGCTTGCTCCTGACTCCAGCCCTGTGTAGGTGACTAAGTCGGGATCGCCTTTTCGGATACGATCCAAGACAGGACACCCGGATTCGCTTTGGGTTCCGAACCTGGGTGTCCTGTCTTGATTGTCTTGATTATTGCGTGCGATTGGCTAGTCGAGACTGATGGTCCTGTGGATTTTGTTGAGGAAGACGGCGAGCAGATACCGGCGTTCGGTCACAATGTCCACTTGGCCGGACAGGCCAAGCTTCACCGGCGCGCGCAGGTCGCCCCGCGACAACTCGGCCTGTTCGAGCTCGATTCGGACCGTGTAGGCGAACGCGCGCGCCGCGTCGGCGGGGGCCGAGTCGGGCGCGACGTGGCGCACGATTCCGGTGACCGAGCCGTATCGATGATGGTCGTACGCGTCCAGCCGAATTCGAGCGGACATTCCGGGCCGGATCGGCCCCATCTCCGAACTGGGAACCGAGGCCTCGAAGCAATAACGGCCCCGTTCGGAGATTTCCAAGACGGGGCGGGCGGGGTCGAGGATGTCGCCCACGCGAACCTCGCCCGCGCTGACGATCCCATCGATCGGCGCCGGCACCGAGGCTTGGGCCAGATCGAGTTCCAGATTCCTGAGCTCCATCCGCGCCGCGCCGATCGTGCCCTCCGCGAGCTTCCGCCTCAAGTCCCATTCCTCGAGCTTCGCCTCACTCTCCCGTTCGAACTCGGTTAGCGATTCGGCGGCGATCGCGGCGCGACCGCCGTCGACCGGAAGGCGGGTCCGTTCGAGTTTCGCGGCCGCCGCCGCGTGGGTCGCTCGCGATCGTTCCAGGTCGGCCGCGGAAGCGGCCATCGCCAGGGCGAGCCGCTCGTGGCGCTCGAGATCGTTCGCCGCCAGTTCGAGTTCGGCCTGCGCGATCCGCAAGTCGGATCGTCGCTCCTCGGTCGCGCGCAGGAAATCGGCCTCGGCCAACCGGTGTTCGGCTTCGAGCCGCGACCGGGTCGCGCGTTGTTGCCGGACGAGCAGGGCTCGCTGCGACTCGAGACTCGCCAATTCCTCTTCGTCCGATTGAATGGTCCTCCGGCGACTCGCGATTTCGTTTTCCAGTTGTTCGGTATCCAGACGCAACAACTCGTCGCCCTTGTGAACCAGATCGCCGAGCCGGTGGTTGACGCGCACGACGCGCAGGCACGCCGTACCGGCGCGCGCGCCGCGCGAGACAACCCGGATGGGAACCGGCGGCGTGATCGGGCGGACACGACCGCCCGCGCGGACGACGAGGTCGGCCTCCGTCAGGCAGGACCACACGACGGCCGCGACGAGCAGTCCCGCGAGCAACAGGAGTGTTCCGCCCACGACGCGGGGCGGGCGGGATCGGACGAGGATCGCGAATTCGCGGCCGTCGCGCACGTCGGTGATTTCCGTGGTCATGGAAGCCCTCCCCTGCGATGCTTGTCGATCGCGGCAACCTATCCGATGACGGCGCGGCTGGCGTTCAGCCTCCGCACACCGCGCCGCCCCGCGAGCGGGCCACCGACGCCGATCCGGCCCCGTCGAGAACCGTTCGCGGCGCTGGCCGCGTTTCAAATCGTGCGGTGTCCACCGACTCCGTCTCCGATTGCGAACGCCACAAGTCCGCGTAGTATCCGTCGATCGAGAGTAGTTCCCGATGCGCGCCCTTTTCGGTGACGCGTCCGTCCCGCATCACGTAAATGATGTCCGCGTCGCGAACCGTACTGAGGCGGTGCGCGACGAGGACGACCGTCTTGTTCGACAGGATCGATCGGAGATTGCCGAGCACTTCCCGCTCGGTCGCCGTGTCGAGATGGCTTGTCGCTTCGTCGAGGACCAGCAAGTGCGGATTCCTCAGCAGGGCGCGGGCCAGCGCGAGCCGCTGGCGCTGGCCGCCGGACATCGACGCGCCACGTTCGCCGAGGATCGTGTCGTAACGCTCGGGCAACGAATCGACGAAGTCGGCGAGACCCGCCAACCGGACAACTTCGACGATATCGGCGAACGACGCGCCCGGCCGCGCCATGGCGATGTTCGCCCGGATCGACCCCGTGAACAGGAACGGTTCCTGCGACACGACACCGATGCCCGCGCGAAGCGACGCCAGATCGTAGTCGCGATAGTCGCGGCCGTCGATGAGCAGACGGCCCGATTGGGGCGCATCGAGCGCCGAAAGCAACTTGAGCAACGTGGATTTTCCCGAGCCGCTCTCGCCGACGATCGCGACCGTCTTTCCGGAGGGGATCGAGAGCGTGAGCTTGTCCAAGGCGGGCGCGCGGCATCCGTATTGGAATGAGACGTCCCGAAGTTCGACGGCGCCTCGGACCCCGCCGAACACGATCTTGTCGGCGGCGTGGAGCGGTTCGGTGGGAAGGTCGGTGACTTGCCCGAGCCGGTCGATGGCGATGAGCGCGTCCTGCAACTGGACGTTGATCGACGCGAGTCGCTGCAGGGGATCGAGCAAATATCCGAGGAGCGAATGGAAGAAGACGAGTTGGCCGACCGAAAGGGCTCCGGCCATCACGCGATGGCCTCCGTACCACAGGACGGCGATTCCGGCCAGCCCGGTGATCGCGATCCCCGCGCTGTTCATGCTGTTCCCGAGCGTCTGCATCGCGAATCCGTTTTGGACGACGCGCACGAGCCGCGATTCGCCTTCGTCGCACCGCGCCTGCTGGATCCCGAACGCCTTGATCGCCTCGATCCCGGAAACATCCTCGACATAGTGCGACGATAATTCGGCCGCCGCCTCCATCGCTTCCCTCGATCGACGCCGCACGAACGGATGGTGCGCGGCTGTGCTGAGGATCAACATGAGGACGAAGAGCGTCGCGAGTAGGGCGAGCCGGCAATCGTAGGCGTAGAGTACGGAGGTCATCGAGACGACGAGCAGTCCGTCCACGACGACCGTGGTCGTCGCGCCGCTGATGGCGCCGCGGATCCGCCCGGCGTCGGTGATCCGCGAGAGGATCTCGCCGACGCGCCGCGTCTGGAAGAAGGTCATGGGCAAGTCGAGGATGTGCCGCGAGTAGCCGGCGACGAGCGCCAGGTCCACGCGACGACCCACGAACGCCAGCAGATATTGGCGCAGCGCGCCGAACGCCGTCCGAAACAGGACGATCAGCGTCATGCCCACGCCCAGTGCGTTGAGAAGGCGGACTTCATTGCGGATCAGCACCGAGTCCACCAGGTGCTGGATAAAAAAGGCCGTCGCGACGCCCAGGATGGTCGTCACCAGGCTCGCCATTGCCGCTTCGGCGATGATCCATGTATGGGCCGAGAGCAGCCCGAGGAATCGACGGACCGGGCGGATCGCCGTTCCCGCTCCGGCCTCGCTCCTCGCGCACGCGTCGGGCCTCAGCAAGATGAGATAACCCGTCCACGCCGCGAGGAAGTCGGCCTTGGCATGTCGTACGATGCCCCGCGCCGGGTCCGCGACGACGACTCGATGACGGCCCACGCCGTGCACCACGACGAAATGGCCGAGCCCTTCGCGGTTTCGAATGTGGGCGATCGCCGGCTTGGGCAGTTCGACAAGCGATCGTTCGGTCGCATGGACCGCTTTGGCATCGAACCCGAGCTTTCGAGCGGCCTGGACGAGACCCAAGAGGTTCGTCCCGACACGATCGGTTCCCGACAGATCCCGCAGATGCTGCAATCCTACCGGCCTGCGATAATGAACGGCGACCGTGGCGAGGGCCGCGGCCCCGCGATCGCTCGCATCGTTCTGTCGCACGACCGCGTGTCGATGGAACATGGCTCGGCCCCGCTCACACAATCACGGATCGTTCTTCTTTTTCTTCGGAACCGAATGCCCACCACCCTCGTAGGTGAATCCGTCATGCGAGTTGTATCCCACCGCTCCGCCCGTGGCCCCGCCGACCATGTGGTCCAAGAGCCACTCGAGCCACGTCCCGCCTTGGATCTCCATCGCTTCGTTCGCACTGACTTCCCGTACGTCGTTCATCGAATCACCCTTTCTTCACCGGCCCCGCGAGTTGTTGAAGAGTCGGGCGTCGGGGACGGATAACACGCTCGGCTCTACAAACGAAACGCACCGGGCAGGGCGAAGTGTTACAAAGTCCCGCCAGGAATCGAGCGAAACGCGGATAGCCGACTTCAAGACACGTCGCTTTGCCGCCGAGGTCCGTCTGGGGCACTCAATTCCCCGTCGAATCGAACGTCATGCTGGTTACAAGCACGAGCACGACGATTCGAATTCCAATCGCCGAACAGCGCGGTGAACCCGAGCGGCAGATCGGGCGGTCTCTGAAATCAGACGTTCTTGGCCGCCGCCGGGGGGTACCGCTGGTCGATCGGCGATATTTTCGAGGAGGGCCTTCGTTCTCGTTCTCGTTCTCGTGCTCGTTCTCGTGCTCGTTCTCGAATGGAGAGCGGGCGATGACGGAACCTGTTTTCGATCACGACAAGCGGGATGTCTATCGGCTCTCGATCGCATACGTGGCGGAATCAACCACGAACGACACGAGTCCTATCACCGCTGCACCCTCGCCGACCCTCCCCGCGCGAGGCCTTCGACTTCGGCGAGTTTCGCCATCGAGACGTCGCCGGGGAATGTCGTGATCAGCGCTCCGTGCGCCCAGCCGAGCCGCAAGGCCTCGTCGGCCGACCGGCCCGCCTGGAGTCCGTAGATGAGTCCCGCCGCGAATCCATCTCCGCCGCCGATCCGGTCGAGCACATCGAGTTCGCACGTGGGGCTGACGTACCGGCGGCCGTTGAGCCAGAGCACGGCGGCCCAGTCGTGCCGATTGGTCGAATGCACGTCGCGCAGCGTCGTCGCGACGAGTCGGATGTTCGGGAATTTTTTCCGGGCCCCTTCGATCATCGTGAAGAACGTGTCTGGGTCCAGTTTCGACTTCGACGCGCATGGGCCGGCCGCGACATCGGGGCCTTGGATCCCCAGCCCCATCTGCAGGTCCTCCTCGTTGCCGAAGAGCGCGTCGACCCGCGCGACGATGCGCGCGATCCGCTCGCGGCCCTTTTCGAGACCGCCGAGCGCGTTCCACAGTTTCGCTCGGTAATTCAGATCGAACGACGTGACGGCGCCCGCGGCTTTCGCCGCCTGCATGCCCTCGATGATCAATTCGGACGTCGTGTCCGACAAGGCGGCGAAGATGCCTCCCGAGTGGAACCAGCGCACGCCCTGACTGAAGATCGCCGACCAATCGAAATCGCCGGGCTTGAGGAGCGCACCCGCTTCGTTCGCGCGATTGTAGAAGACGACCGGCGCGCGGACGCCTTGACCCCGATCGCTGTAGACCGTCGCGATATTCGGCCCGCGCACTCCGTCGTGGGCGAATCGTCTGTAGTACGCCTTCACTCCCATTTCGCGGACGCGGGTTTCGACGAGTTCGCCGATCGCGTAGTCGACCATCGCCGCGGCGACTCCCGTCCGCAAGCCAAAGCACGCGCTGAGATTCGCGGCGACGTTGTATTCGCCGCCCGAGACGTGGATATCGAAGGAGCTCGCCTTTCGAAACGGAATGATGCCCGGATCGAGCCGATGCACGAGGGCTCCGAGCGAGAGGAAGTCGAGTTCGCACGCATCGGTGCGGATCGGGAGTTCGGCCATGCGAAGAAGAAACTCCGGGTAGGGGGCTAGATGGTGGTTGCGAGGAACCCGCCGTCGACGGCGATGTTCTGACCGGTGACGAAGGACGACGCGCGATGCGACGCGAGCCAAACGACGACGCCGCCCAATTCGTTCGGCTCGCCGAACCGGGCCATCGGCGTGTGGCCGATGATCCGCTCGCCCCGCTCGGTGTACCCGCCCTCGGGGCGGAACAGCAACGCCCGGTTCTGTTGGGCGGGAAAGAAGCCGGGACTGATCGCGTTGACGCGGACGCCGAGTTGGGCCCACTCGCGGGCGAGGAACCGCGTGAGGTTGACGACGGCGGCCTTGGCCGCCGAATAGGCCACGACGCGCGACAGGGGGATGACGCCGGCCATCGAGGCGATGTTGATGATCGAACCTCGTCGGGCGGCGACCATCGTTTCACCGAAGACCTGGCACGGCAGGAACGCGCCGCCGACCAGATTGAGGTCGAAAACGCCTTGCCACGCTTCGAGGGGCAATCGGCAGAAGTCGCTTCCGGGAGGCAGCGTCGCGTCGGGCCGATTGCCGCCCGCCGCGTTCACCAGCACGGTCACCGGTCCACACCGGGCGGTGATCGCTTCGCGGGCGGCGACGAGCGACGCGCGATCGGACGCGTCCGCCGCGACAAAGACGGCCTTTCCTCCCGACGCCTCGATGTCGCGGACCCGCCGTTCGCCCCGCTCGGCGCTGCGGCCGACCACGGCCACCACCGCGCCCGCGGCGGCGAGCGCGTCGGCCATGGCGCCGCCCAGGACGCCCGTCGCGCCGATCACCGCCGCCACCTCGCCGCTCAAATCGAACAATTCCATCATGGTCGCTTCACTCATCGGGGCTCCGCGATCGGTTTCGCGACAAGCCCGCGTATTTCATGGGGGAACAAGGCCCGATCGAAAATCGCGAGGTCGTCGATGCGGCCGTTGAACTCGATCCCCAACAAAATCGCCAATCGAGCGGGATCCCAGGTGAATCGGTGCGGCGAGGCAAGACTCCCCGACGCGACGCCATCGAGATACAGGACGACCGGCGCGGGTGCTTCGGTATTGAATCCGTGGAACGTGAATGCCACGTGCGTCCACGCGTCGCGGCGGAAGGGCGGCGTCCGGATCGGGATCATCGGTCGTTCCGATTCGGCGATCGCGTCCCACGTCCGATCCATCGGATTCCAGTATGCGTAGTCGGAAAAAACGCCGAGCCGGAAATGGCGGGGCCGCTCGTCCTTCGAAAAATCGACGAACAGGCACGCGTTGTTCCATTCCTTGTCCGTCACCTGAAGCGGATCGACGAATCCGGGCTCGAGATCCTCGTCGGGTGTGAGCGCCATCCAGAACGCGACGGTGCCTCGAATCGGGCCGGGGCCATGCGGCACGTTGCCCTCGCCCGCGTAGATCAGGATCGGGGGAGTTTTCGGCGGAGCGAACTCGACGGCGCGACCCCATCGTCCGCCGTCGACCAGTCGGATCCGATCCGACCGGACTCCCACCTGAACATCCTTCCGCGACGGATCGCTCGCCGTCCGCGCCCGCCCGTCCCCGCGCGCCGAGTCCGCGTCGAACGAACGATCGAACGTCGCGTGGAAGGTCAGCGACGCGCGCGGATCCGATTCGAGCCGATCGGGCGGGTGCGATGCGATCGCCTCATCGAGCGCCGGCTCGACGAGCGCGTTCCACGCCCGGTATCCCGCGTCGTTGAGATGCAGGCCATCCTCCTTCAAGAGGTCGGCGCGGGGTTTGCCGTCGTCGCCGAGCATCGCGGGCGCCGTATCGACGTAGGTTCCTCGCCCGTCGCGTTCGAGGATCGCTCGGATCCTCTCATTCGCGTCGCGCATCGCGGCCCACTTGTCCCACCGCCGCACGCTCGCCTTGATCGACAGGAACACGATCCGCGTCTCGGCCGAAACGGCTCGGACCTTTTCCGCGAACATGGCGAAGTCGGACGCGACGTCGGCGGCCGATCGGCCCGATTGGATGTCGTTGTCGCCCGAATAGAAGACGATGACGCGCGGCGCGTACGGGGCCACGACCCGATCGAACAGCCGGTTCACGTCGGCGATCGTGGATCCGCCGAATCCTCGATTGATCGGATGCCAGGCGGCGAACGCGCGCGACGTGTCCCAGAGCCGGATCGTCGACGAGCCGACGAACAGGACGCCTCGCTTTTCCGGCGGATGGGCCCGGTCGGCCGCCTCGAACGCTCCGATCGCCTCCTCCCACCGCTCGGCCGCCCGCGGCTCGCGCGCGGCGCGGACGCTTGGCGACACGGCCGAACTCGACATCCAAACACCGATCGACAGTAGGGTCCCGTGGATGGCCGAGATTCGCATGGATGGACACCGGTTGGCGAAAGGCGGAGGCATGAAGGCGGACGGATGAAGGATGGAGGTCAACGTTTCGGGGCGTTCGACGGGAAGTTCCAACGCTCGGACGGCCGATGCGACTCGGCCATCACGCGCCGCGCGCGTTCGACGATTTCCGGGTGATCGCCCGCCACATCATGTTCCTCCGCGACGTCGGAGTCCAAATCGTAGAGCCGCAGCGGGCTCGACATCGGTTGGAGAACGCCTTTCCAGGCGCCGATGCGGACGGCCTGAGCTCCGCCTCGTTCAAAAAAGGCCCAGTAGAGCGATTCGTGGTTCGGCTGCGTTCCCGTTCCGAGGAGAGTCGGGGCGAAGGAAAGGCCATCGATGTCGGCGGGCGCGCCTGAGGCGCCGGCGAGTTCGGCGAATGTGGGCATGACATCCCAAAACGCGCCGGTCCACACGTTCGTCGATCCCGAGGCGACCCGGCCGGGCCATCGAGCGAGCAACGGCACTCGGATCCCGCCCTCGGTCAGGTCGCGTTTGATCCCCCGCAACGGACCATTCGAGTCGTTGAAGTCCGGGTTGTTGCCGCCTTCACGGTGAGGCCCGTTGTCCGACGAGAAGAAGACGATCGTGCGGTCGTCGATCCCGAACCGCGCGAGCAGACGGAACATGCGGCCGATATCGGCGTCCATGCGCGAGATCATCGCGGCATGCGCTTTTTGCGGCGCGGGCCAGTCGCGACCCGCGTACTCCCCAAGGTCGGGGACCTCCATCCCGGCGTTCCCCGCCTCGTTGTTGGCGTGCGGGATCGTCAGCGCCAGATAAAGGAAGAAAGGCTGATCGCGGTGCCCTTCGATGAACGCCATGGCCTCGCGCATGATCCGGTCATGGCTGTACTCGCGCTTTTCCGTCGCGACGCCCCCCCCGAATTCCCCGTCGCCCGGAACGACGTTGGGAAGGACCACGCGCTGCTCGCCCCGCATCAGGAACGCCGGGTAGTAGTTGTGCGCGTGGTGTTGGTCGAGGTATCCGAAGAACGCGTCGAATCCTCGCCGAGTCGGCACGCCGTCCGATCCTTCGTGGCCAAGCCCCCATTTGCCGAACAGACCGGTCGCGTAGCCCGCGTTCTTGAGCAGTTCGGCCACCGTCACGTCATCCGGTCGCAGATTGTCCTTGCTGTTCCCGCGGATCCGCGCGTGTCCCATGTGGTAACCGGTCATCAGCGCGCAGCGCGAGGGGGCGCAGACGGTGGAACCGGCGTAGAAATTCGTGAACCGCATGCCCTCCGCGGCCATCCGATCCAGGTGGGGAGTGCGGATGCGATGCTGCCCATAACAGCCCAGATCGCCGTATCCGAGGTCGTCGGCGAGCACGAAGATGATGTTGGGCCGAGCGGCGCGCAGCCGGTTCGCATGGAGATGGGCGACGTGCCACATGGTCCGGTTGATGCCCGTGGTGGTCGCGTGCTGTTCGTCGGCGGCGAGCAGGTGTTTCCTAGCCTCGTCGCGCCGGCCGGTCGCGTCGAGATAGAGTCCGACATACAGGCGCGCATAGAACATCCGCGCGGCACGCGTCGGGGGATCCGGATCGCCGCCTTCAACGGCGCGCCAGACATCCGCTTCCGCGCCCGAGCCCCGAAACAGGTCATAGATTGCCATCATCGGCACTCGACGATCGTCCGAAATCGGGAGCATCGACCGGCGCGCGGCGTCTCCTTGGCCCGCGGCCGCCATGCAGAGAAACCGCCAGACCGAATTCTCGACGTCCTGATCGTGGTACGTCTGATAGAGCTCGAATTGCCGAGCCCCTTCGTCGAACCGGCCCGCGTAATAGAGCGCGATGCCGCGCTCCCATTGCCGCGGAGCGGCAGCCGGGTTCGCCGCGATGAACGCGTCAAACGCCCGCGCCGCCTCCGCCGCGCGTTCCAGGCAAAGGAGACTTCGCCCCAGCCCGTAATAGGCGGCCGTCTCACCGGGTTTTTCAGCGAGCAGACGCCGCGCGGTCGACATGGCTTCCCCATGCCGGTCCTCGGCGGCGAGTCGCTCAATCGCGTCGAGCGAAGCGACCGGCGTCTCGTCCGGACCATCCGCGCGCGCCAAGGCCGACCCCAGGGCCATCACAAGAATCGCGACGGCCGAGCGCCCCGCGGCATTCGTGAAACCCGAAGCCGAGCGTCGTGAGCCGCAGGCTCGCGACGCGGAGGCGAGGGGGCCGCGTGCATAAGGCGTCGTCTGCATCGTGACATGTCCCGGATTGGTGCCGTGTGCCCATTCTGCCACAGCGCGCCGTGAAATCATACAGTGGTCGTATTCCGCGCGCATGCGCAGCGTACTCCCGGTGACCACGCCATGCCATCGATGGCCGAACTTCTTGTCCTTCATCGCGAGCGAGGATAGCGAGCGCCGACCGAGCGCGACCCTTGATCGACGGCGACGGCCGACCAAACACCACGGATCGCGCAGTATGGGAAGAATGGGCAATCGCGAATCGTTGATGATCGGCTTGAGAGCGTATATGGGAGGTCGGTTGCGGCAGGTTGGGTCCAGAACTTGAGCAAAAACGAGCGTTGTCGGCCCGTGGTTTGCACGGTTCGGGTCGCGGTCATGGGAAGGGTCGGTCAAAACGACCGGGAGGCGGGAAGACGCGGGCCGCCGCGAGCGAGTCAAGAAGGGTCATCCGGGCGGCGGGCCCACGCGATCACGGAGGGAGGACGCGACATGTTGGTGCTGAGTCGGAAGCAGGGTGAGTCGTTGGTGATTGGCGAGTCGATTCGGATTGTGGTCACTCGGATCGACGGCAATCGCGTATCGCTTGGCATCGAGGCTCCATCGGAAACGCGCATCCTTCGCGCGGAGTTGGCGGTTCGCGAACCGGCGCGTGGCGAGTCCCGTTCGGCCATGCCGGTGGTCCCGGCGGCCGCGCCACCCGCGCGCCTTTGCGATTTCGTGCTGAGGTAGGACTGTAGCGTTTGTTCCGGATGCGAGGGAACGACCGATTGGTTTCATTCGACGGCGCGTAACGGTCGATGCGCAGGGTGCGTGCCGCGATCGGCGCGGCGATCGGCCATGGAACGGCGGACGCCGTGTCCGCGACGTCCGGTTCTCGAATCCGAGCGCGGAACGCGATCCGGAGTTCCGGGTATGCCGTGTTCCGAGTTCTTCGCGAGGATGAACCGGGTCCGTCGCGGAGGTGTACGAATCGCCTTCGTCGCTACGGCCCTTTGGCTCGCGGCCCGCGCCCGAGTCCCGTTCGCCCAGGATCTCACCGATTTCGGCGTCGAGATTCCGATGTCGAGCGGATTCGTAGAGGCGCCGTACGGGCTCGAAGACGAGTTCTCGCGAACGGGCCGCTATCCGAGCTCGAAGCATCGGGGTTGGGCCAAGTCGTACGGGCTGGCGGCGGGTGCCGAGATGACCTGGCTCTCCGCCGACCTCAACGGAACGCCGCCCGCGTTGACGTTTTCGGATGTGAGCCTTCCTTCGGCCGTCGACTTCGGCGCGGACGCGGCGGACGTCGGGTCGTTCCGGCCGGGCGCGCGGATCTGGATCGGTGCGCAGGGCGCGACGTGGGGGCTTGTCGGCCGGTATTGGCGTTTCCATCACGGCGCGTTCCACTACGATCCGGCGACCGATTTTGGTTCGGGATCGGGATCGGTCCTTCCGGCCGCCGCCGCGATCCAGCGCGTCGACGCCTACACGCTCGACTTGGAAGTGACACGATCCTGGCACCCCGAGGTGGGCCGGCTCGAAGGGGGACTGGGCGTGCGGTTCGCGTCGATCGACCACGACGCGTCGATTTGGGCCGCGAACACGATCGGCGGCGACGAACCGAGCGGGCTCGCCGGCCTGTTCCGCGAGTACCGGGGGACGGGCATCACGTCGGGGGCGCGCGGAACGCAGCCGTTCCTGGGCATGCAGTCGGTCGAGTGGTTTTGGAGCGGCCGGACGTCGGCCCTGTGGGGCACCGCCCGATCGCGGGCTGACGCCATGACGCGGATCGCCACCCCCACCGGAACGCTCGACGACACGGGCGGCGCATCGGCCGAATCGGACCGTGCCATGTTCCTGGGCGAACTGCAGCTCGGCCTGCAATACTCGCAGCGACTCGCCTGTCCCGCGTCCGCCTTCTTCCGCGTGACGGGCGAGTATCAAGCGTGGCTCGCGCTGGGCGACGAACTTTTGGCGACCGCGTCGGCCGCCGATCCGGGCATCGCGGTCCTTTCGGCGACCGCGGCGGGGGGACCGATCGAAGCACATCTGGTCGGCCTGTCGATCGGAGCCGGCCTGCTTTGGTAGTCGGGCGGGAACCGCGCGTTCGCTCGGCGTTCGCGTTCGATCACGCCGCGCGGAATTTGGGGTTGGCGTTCAGGTACGCGGCGATCCGGTCCACTCGACCAAACGCGTCGGCCATGAAGTCGACGGCGCGCAGGAGCCGGTCATCGGGTTCAGCGCAGCTCAGACGCAAGAACCCCTGCCCCGCCTCCCCAAAACACTCGCCGCCGAGACACGCGACACCCATCCGATCGTCGGCTCCTTCGAGCAGGTACATGGCGAGTCCGTGCGACCGGATCCGATGCCGTTCGCAAACCGCCCGGACGTTCGGGAACGCGTAGAACGTGCCCCCCGGCCGATTGCACACGACGCCCTCGATCCGGTTGAGCGCGTCGACGAGCCGCATGACCTTGTCGCGGAATTCGCGCATCCGCGCGTCGCGTTCGGCGTCGTCGTGTTCGAGGGCCGCGATCCCCGCGAGCTGCGTGAACGGGGGGACGCACGAGAGGCACGTATTGGTGAGTTTCGCGATGAGCTGCGCGATCGGCGCGCTCGTCACGGCGAACCCGAGCCTCCAGCCGCTCATGCTGTACGACTTGCTGAACGTATAGGCCGAGACGACCTGTTCGAACATGCCCGGTTGGCGCAGGATCGTATGATGTTCGCCGTGCCATACCATGCGGTCGTACGGTTCGTCGCTGAACACGGCGATGTCTTGGCCTCGGACGAGATCGGCGATGGCCCGAACGTCCGATTCGGTCATGAGTCCGCCCGTCGGATTGTGCGGGCTGTTGAGGAAGACGGCGCGGGCGCGGGGTCCCGACGCGACGAACCGCGCGACATCGTCGAGGTTGGGGCGGAAGTCGCGGGATTGTTCGAGCGTCGATGTTTCCAGGACAGCGCCGCGCCGCGCGATGTTCGGCGGATAGGTGGGGAAATACGGGCTGAAGACCAGGACGCGGTCGCCGGGATCCAGGAACGCCTCGCAGAAAAGCTGCTCGAACGTCTTGGCTCCCGGTCCCGCCACGACCTGCTCGGCCGTGATGTCGACCCGATACTCCCGCTTCATGTACCGCGCGACCGCGTCGCGGAATTCGGGGAGTCCGGCCGACGGCCCATAGTGGCATCGATCGTCCCGGATCGCGCGGATGCCGGCCTCGATCGCCGATGTGGATGTCGGAAACGGGCTGTCGCCGATTTCGAGTTCGATGACTTCCTTTCCCTGGGCCTTGAGCCGGCGCGCGGCGGCGAGCACGTCGAAGGCGGTCTCGGTGCGAACGGACTGGGCGAATCGACTGAACGAAACCATGCGACGTCTTCCCCGTATGCGCGTCATTTCGATTCGGCGGGCTTCGCGGCGCCTCCGATTTCCTCGACGATGCGATCGGCGTGGTAAACGGCGCGGAGCGTCTCGCGGATCGCGCTGGAGTGCACGGCGACCGCGCGGGAAACCTCGTCCGAATAGTAGTAGTCCGCCGTGAGCGATTGGATATTGCCGTCGAAGATGATCCCGACGAACTCGCCCTGCCGGTTGAGCACGGGGCTGCCCGAATTGCCTCCGATGATGTCGGCCGTGCATACGAAGTTGTACGGCGTGTCGGCCTTGATCTGGTCTTTGGCTTCATGCCACGACTTGGGAAGGAGCCACGGGTCCTTGGCCTGGTGGCGCGCCTCGTGCTCGAAGGCGCCGCCGAGCGTTGTCCAGGGCGCGACGGCTTGCCCGTTCTCGGTGTAACCCTTCACCGTTCCGAACGCCAACCGCAACGTGAACGTCGCGTCGGGATACGTGCCCGTGCCGTGCGCGGCGAACAGGCATTCCGAGATCGCGGCGTACGCCTGCGTTTCGAGTTCATTCAGTTCGTCCTGGATCGTCCGGAGCCGCCGGTATTCGTCGTTCATCGAACGGGCGAGCTGGATCAGCGGATCATCGCTGCGGGCGACGCCGTCGGGACCCGACTTCACGAGGGCCCTGCGCGCCTCGATATCGCCCAGCTTCGTCTTGCCGATCAGCTCGGAAGCCCGTTCCTCGGGCCCCTTTCCCTGGAGCACGGCGGCGACGAGCGGATGGTCGCCGCCTCGCCGTTCGATGAACAGGCCGATCGAGTCGGCGAGGAGGGTCTTTTCGAGTTCGCCGTGGATGGGCGCGGGGGAATAGAGGTCCTGTTCGAGCGAAGCGCGGGCCGAGTCGCGGAACTCGCGCAACCGCTGCGAGCTCGGCTTGCGGTCCTCGACCACGAGCTGCGCGATGGTCTCTGCGATTCCGTACAAACGGGAATTGAACGACGCGCTTTCGCGGGCCGCCTGTGTCCGCCGGGCCTGGATCTCCTCGACCCGCGTCCAGGCGTCCGCGTGTTTCTTGAGCGCCGCGTCGGAGTCGACCCGAGCCCGCAGGTCCTTTTCCGCCGCTTCCTTCGCGACGAACGTCGCCGGGTTCTGGAGACCGCCGAGCATTCCGACGTAGGCTTTCCTCGAATTCTGAACACCGAACAGGTCGTCGCGCGCCTGGCGTTCGAATTCCCCGCCGCCCAGCCCGTACTGCTGCAGGAGGATTTCGCGGCGCCGGAGAAAATCGAGCGTGAGGGGAAACCGCACGTCGCGCTGATGCTTGAGCGCGGCGACCGTGTAGATGCGCCGCGTACGGCCCGGATTCCCCGACACGAAAATCAGCTCGCCGTCCCCCGCGCCATCCGCCGACCACGCGAGATGATGTTCGGTGTTCGCGGGCTTGCCGTTCTCATACGCGCGGAAGAGGCAGATATCGAGGCAATAGCGCGGGTATTCGAAATTGTCGGCGTCGCCGCCGAAGAAACCGGTCGCCGCCTCGGGCGCGAAGACCAACCGGACGTCGGTGTACTTGCGGTACCGGTACAAGTGGTATCGGCCGCCTCCGTAGAGCGTCACGACGTCGCTGCGGAGGCCCGTCGCCTGAAGCGACTCGGATTCGATCCGGTCCATGACCGCTCGGCGGGCCGCGAACGCCTCCGAAGGCGAAGCGCCGGCGGGGACGGCCCCGGTCACCCGCTCGGTCACGTCCTCGATCGATACGAGCTGATTCAATTCGAGGTCGGGCGCCGCGATCTCCTCCTCGGGCGTCCGCGCGTAGAAGCCGTCGCGGTAGATGTTCCGTTCGGCCGTGGAGACTTTTTGCAGCGTGTCCGCGCCGACATGGTGGTTCGTGAGGACGAGACCCTGTGGGGAAACAAACGACGCCGAGCCACCCGAATTGAACCGCACCGACGCGAGCATGACATGCTTCGCCCATTCGTCGGTCGGTTCGAACCCGTGGCGTTCCCGAAGGGCCGCCTTGGGCAGATCATTGAAGAGCCACATCCCCTCGTCGCCCCGCGCGCGGCCCGCCGACCCCGCGCCCGCCACCCACATCGCCATGACCATCCAGACGCCCGAATGCGAACGGTACCGCATCGTGTTGACTCCGCTTCGAGTTCAATCCGTTTCCCAGCTCAGGATCACCTTGCCCGACTGGCCGCTCATCATCACCCGGAACGCTTCTTGGTATTCGGTGTAATGGAACCGGTGCGTGATCACCGGCCGGATATCAAGTCCGCTCTGGAGCATGACGGTCATCTTATACCATGTTTCGTACATTTCGCGCCCGTAGATTCCGTGAATCGTCAGCATGTTGAAGACGACCGTGTTCCAATCGATGGCGATTTCGGCCTCGGGGATCCCGAGCATGGCGATCTTGCCGCCGTGGCACATGTTGGCGAGCATGTCGCGGAACGCGGCCGGATTCCCGGACATTTCGAGTCCGACGTCAAAGCCCTCGACCATGCCGAGTTGTTTTTGGGCTTCGGCGACGGTTGTCGAGCGGACATCGAGGGCGAGCGTGACGTTCATTTTCCTGGCGAGTTCGAGCCGGTACGGATTGACGTCGGTGATGACGACGTGCCGAGCTCCCGCGTGCCGCACGACGGCCGCAGCCATGACGCCGATCGGCCCCGCGCCCGTGATCAGGACGTCCTCGCCGAGCACGGGGAAGGAAAGGGCCGTATGCACCGCGTTGCCGAACGGGTCGAAGATCGACGCGACATCGCGATCGATCGACGGATCGTGGTGCCAGACATTGGTCATCGGCAGGACGAGGTATTCGGCGAACGCGCCCGGCCGATTGACGCCGATTCCCTTCGTATGGGCGCACAGGTGGCGGCGTCCGGCGAGGCAATTGCGGCAACGGCCGCACACGACGTGCCCCTCGCCGCTCACGATCTCGCCCGGGAAGAAATCGGCGACATTCCCGCCGACCTCGACGATCTCCCCGACGAACTCGTGGCCGACGACCATCGGCACGGGGATCGTGCGGCTGGCCCACGCGTCCCATTTGTGGATATGCACGTCGGTTCCGCAAATGCCCGTGCGGTGCACGCGGATCAGCACGTCGTTCATGCCGGGCTTCGGTTGGGGGACGTCCTCGAGCCACAGGCCGGGTTCGGATCGGCTTTTGACGAGCGCTTTCATCGCGGTTCCTCGGGTTGCTCCAGGCACAGTCGGCCGGGACGCGGGAAAAAATGGCGGCTGACCGGCTGGAAACCGTCGCCCTCCTCGAAGTACATGTAATGCGAGATGTGGACGACCTGGTTGCCGACCATGATCATGTTGAACGAGTTCTTTTCCCGTTCGCGGGCCCGGCCGCGCCGCGACGTCGTCGTGCCGCATTGCACGATGATGATGCCCCGGTCGCGGTGATTGCCGGGGTAGATATCGAGCGAATTGCCGATGTAGGCGCGGTGCAGGTGGCCGCCGAGGATCATGTCGACGCCGAGTTCGACGAACGCGTTCATCGCGCGTTTCGCCTTCGGCATGACCTGATTCCGCTCGAAATCGGGAGCGGGCGCGAAATGGTGGTGGGCGACGACGATCCGCGCGGCGTCGGGAGGCGCGCCTTCGAACGCGCGGGCGCAGAACTCAAGCTGGCTCCGGAAGATCCGCCCGTTGCTGATCGCCTGGCGGGGGCAGGTCGAATCGAGGGCCACGAACACGGCGCCGTCGACGCGGGCGATCGCGTTGATCTCATGCGAAATGTACTCGCGGTAGAGGCCGAGCGGGTTCATGACCCGTTCGGCGACCCGGTACAAGGGAACGTCGTGGTTGCCCGGCACGACGACGCGCGGAACGGGCGGCAATCGGTCGAGGAACGAGCGGGCCGCCTCGAATTGCTCCCGACGCGCCCGCTGCGTCAGGTCCCCGCTCACCACCACCACGTCCGGACGCAGTTCGGGCGCCAGACGCAGCAGGGCCTCGCCCACACGGTCCAGATACGGCGGGCCGAAATGGAGATCGGAAATATGCAGCAATCGGAGCATGAGCGCCGAAACGGGTCGTTTCCCACCGCGGTTCGCCGAGGGCGCCGCCGAGTCGCGGCGCGGCGCGTCGCGGCGCGCGATCCCGACTGGCCCCGCCAACCGAACGCGTCTAATCTATCCGAGCGAAGCCTGCTCATGTAGGGTAGGCCGACCTTCGTTCGCCGATCGGACCGGATCGGACCGGAACGGACCGGGCTCGCTTGATGCGATCCGATGCGATCCGATGCGCGCATCGGTTTGAGGTGTCCATTGCCCCACCCTTGCCTGATCCACAACGCGCACGCCGGATCGGTCGCCGGCCTGGGGAGAGGCTTGGTCAAGGAGGCCGAATCGATCGGCCTGCCGTGTTTCGAGGTTCGCCGACCGGGCGGCGCGGCGGCCGTGGCCCGCGAGGCGCTCGAACAAGGTTACGACCGGATCATCGTCGCGGGCGGCGACGGCACGATCAGCCAGGTGGTCAACGGCGTCGCGCCGCGATTCGACCGCGTCGAGCTCGCCGTCGTGCCGCTCGGAACGGGCAATGATCTCGCGCGGACACTCGGAATCCCCCTCGATCAACCGGGCGACGCACTCGAACTCGCCCTGCGCGGCGCGTCGTGCGAAATCGACCTGATCCATGTCACGGGGGCCGGGACCGAATACTGCGTCAACGCGGCGTCGGGCGGGATCGGAGCGCGCGTCGCCGCCGACATCGATCCGCACGACAAGGTGCGGTGGGGCGCCTTCGCCTACTGGCTGACGGCCGTCACGAAACTGATCGAGCTGAAGGAGTACCACGTCCGCCTCGAACTCGACGACCAAACCCACGAAATGCCGCTCTACGGCGTCATCGTCGCGAACGGCATGTATGTCGGAGGCGGATTCCCGATCGCCCCCGCCGCGTCGGTGCGCGACGGGTGTCTCGACGTCACCGTGATCCCCGTCCTCCCCGTGCTCGAACTGCTCGCCGCCGGACTCAATTTCACGTTCGGCCGCCATTACGCCGACCGCATCCAGAGCTTTCGGACGCGCCGCGCGCATCTCGTGGCGACGCCCGGGATGTCGTTCAGCATCGATGGAGAGCCGACGCGGACGATCGACATGACGTTCGAGGTCCTTCCGCGAACGCTGCGCTGCGTCGTCGGTGCGTGAGTTGCCTGGTCGGGGTTCGATTTCCGACGGGCGAGCCCGCGGCTGTCGCCGGGCGCCGCCGAAGAACGCGCGCGACGCCTCGCCATCGTCTCAGGACTTCGCCGTCGCGGAAGGCGACCCGTCGCCCGCATGCGGGTTTCGTTCGATCCGGCGCTGGATCTCACGCTTCAGATGCCGCATGACCGATTGCTTGTCGGTGGCGGCGAGCACGGCGCGGACGATCGGCTTGGGGCCTTGCGGTCCCCACGACGAGCCGTGTTCGAAGTAGTGCTTGGCCGCGTGTCCGACGATGTACGAGCCGAAGCCGGCCGCCGCGCCTTGCGGAACGGCGGTGAGCAGCGTCCCCGCGCCGAATGTGACGGTCTTGAACGCCGAGGACGAGAAGTGGACGAACAGTTCGCCCGCCATCACGAGTCCGGCGGCGCCGAGGATCGACTTGACCAGCTTGCTGGCGTGGGCCCACGAGAGATTCAGGCCGTAGATTCCGGCGAGCGTGACGATCATCGTCGCGTCGACGGCGCTTCCGCCGAGCACATCGACGACGCCGATGGGATTGAGCGCGACGGCGGCCGCCTTGATCGCCGCGTAGCTCAGGATCGTCCGCGTCGCGCTCGCGTCGCGAAGCCGCACGCGGACCGCCGCGATCCGGTCGGACTTGTCCGATGCGAACATCGCGGCGGAAAGGGAGACCAGGGCGAGCCCGTCGCGTTCGAGGATCTCCAAAATGCGCTGTTTCACCTCGCCGACCTCCGGCTCGGGCTTGCGCCACTCGCGACGCGTCGCCCCCTCCCGGTCCTCGATGACGAACTCGATCTCACGCGGGTCCGCCGCCGCGACCACGATATTCTCCGGAACCACCACATCCTTGAGCCGTTCCAGGCGCAGGACGTCGAGCAACCGCTCGCGCTGCGCGCGCGAGTAGAGGTCGACCTTGTTCAGGACGACGAGCAGCGGTTTGCACGAGCCGACGAGTTCGAGCAAGGCGGCGTATTCGATATCGTTGAGATCCGAGTCGGTGACAAACAGGATCAGGTCGGCCCGTGCCGCCGCCTTCGATGCCAGCTCGGCCCGCGCCGCGCCCTGGATTTCGTTGATCCCCGGCGTGTCGACGAGCACGAGCGACGAATCGGCGAGGCCCGGCAATCGGTACTCGCTCGTCCGCCACTCCGTCCGACCGACCTCGCGCGTCCAGCCTCCTTGCACGTCCACCGCCGCGACCCGTTCGCCCGCCAACGCGTTGATCAGGGCCGATTTGCCCGTGCTGATTTCGCCGAACACGACGATCTCGACCTGACCCGCGTACAACTTCTCGATCAGCGCCTGGAGCTGTTCGTAGTCGCCGCGCAATCGGGCGACCTCCTCGGGCGAACATGCGCGAAGGTGTTCGAGCGTACGCTCGACCGACGCGACGGCCCGTCGATAGCCTTCGTCATGGAGCGGTGTCATGGGATTCACGTGCGACCTGGGCGTGGCGTGGTTTGGGAATTCGAATCGTCGGCGCGGTCCGCGATCGGCGTCGCGGGAACCGCCGGGAAGTCCGACCGGTCGGGCGCGCGTCCGCTCGTCCGCGCGGCGTCGCCGACCGGGCGCTGCGCGAGCCGCCGCCGCGCCGTTTCGACCACCTTGCGCAGTTCGGGGACCGACGTGACCCGTTCCCACTCGTCCCGCGCGAGATCGGTCAAGGCGCGTTCATCGCCGAGCGATTCGCGTTTGAAGTATTCGAGGAAGACTCCGCCGATCCATCGCGTCAGGATCGCCTGCGTGACGCCCTGCACGAAGCCGCCGGCGAGCGTACCGGCGCCGGGCACCGTCTTGAGGAGCGATCCGACGGCCGCCGCGATCGCGGGCGTCGCGAGACCCACTCCCAGGATGCCGACGAGGTTCTTTCCGAGTTGGGCGAGAAGGCGGGTCGCCGCATCGACGTCGATTTCCCGCCGATAGACGCGGGCGAGTGCGAGAACGAGCTTGACCGTGACCGCGCCGCCCGCCGCCAGATCGACCACCGGCAGCGGACTCACCGCCGCCGCGCCGCCCGCCGCCCACATGTGCCAATCGATGAGCTCCCACGCGCGGCGGTCGAGCGACGCCTGAACGCGGTCCCGCGCTTCCTCGACAAGCCCCCGCGATTGCAACAGGAGGTTGGCGAGCAACAGATCGCGGCCGTCTCGGGTCACCACGGCGAGCAAACGGTCGGCCAGTTCCCCGATGTCGGGCGGAACCGCCACTTCCTCGTCCCGCTCCGCGCCGTCCGCGCCGACACGGATCCGCCGCCTCCGAACGGGCTCGGCCATCACGAACAGGATATCCGCAGGGTCGATCACCGCGCGGATCTGTTCGGCGAGCTGCGCGCGGAGCCGCTCGCGCTGGGCCGCGTCGTACCAATCGGCTTTGTTCAGGCAGAGCAGGACGCGTTTTTCCATTGCGCCGAGCCGGCTGAGCAGGTCGAACTCGAAATCGCGGAGCGGTCCGTCGACGACGACGAGCACGATGTCGGCGTCCTTCGCCGATTCGGTCGAGACGCGGACGTGCTCGGCGCCGTCGATCTCGCCGAGTCCCGGGGTATCGACGAGCGAAACGCGGTCGTTGCCCGGCCAAGGGATTTCCGCGCGGGCCACCGTGGTGCCTCCCCGCGCGTCCGTTCCGAAAGCGTCGCGGCCGGCGAGCAGGTTGAGCAGCGACGACTTGCCGCCGGAAATCGACCCGAACGCGACGATTTCGAGCCGCGACGATTCGCGTTTCGCGTCGATCCGCGTCCGGAGTTCGTCCAATTCGCGCCGAAGGTCGTCGGAACAGGCTGCACCGTTCCGAAGGCATGCGACGGCGTCGAGGTTCCGTTCGAGCTCGCCGCGCTGCTGGTCGGCCGTGAGTTGGCTTGGGTTCTTGCGGCGGGCTTCCTTGCGGATCCGTTTGCGCCGGGACCGGGAGACGAGCATTCCAAGCGTGCCGATGGTCGCCAAGGCGAGGCAGACGGTCCCGACTCCGACGACGACCAGATAGATCCGCGCGGCCGTCGGATGCCGATCCGCCAACGCGCCGTACGCGGCGATCAGGTTGGGAGGCACAACGACCAGCGAATACCCGATGGCCGCGAGCGCGATCAGCAGCGGCAAGCCGGTCGACAGGCTACGCAATCGCATTTCGGGCCTCGCGCGGCGGAACGCCCTTCGGTCGTCGGACGGCGTAACGGACGGCGGGCCGCGCGCGCGCGGCCCGCTCGCCCCGTCCTCGCTTCACGGGGCGCGCTCGGCCTCGGCGGGCATCCGCCGACCGGTCGCCAAACGCTCCGCGCCCGAATCAGACCTTCTTCTTGTTCTTGCCTTTGGCAGGCGCGTTCAGGCCGGCTTTCTCGCGCTGTTCCTCGGTGAGCAAGCCGCCGACGCTCTTCTTCAATTCGGCGACGATCGTCTGCTGCTTGGCTTGGATGTCCTTGAGTTTCGCGATTTGCTCGTCGCTCAGTCCGGCCGAGGCGTTCACGGCGTCCTGGACCTCTTTCCCCTTCTTGCCCGCGTCGGTCGCTTCCTTTCGAGCGGCGTTCATCTTCTTCAGGCCTTCCTCGCCGACGAGTTCCAATCGATCCTTCGCGATCGCCGCCAGCTTCTCGTTCGTCCCGGCGACCAGTTCCTTGACTTTCGCCTGTTGTTCCTCGGACAGTTCGAGCGCCTTGAGCTGCTCGGTCAACTGCTTGATCACCGGGTTCTGGGCCGCGGCGTTGCCCTTGGATTTCTTGTTTTTCTTTTCCTGGGCGGCGAGGGATCCCGCAAGCCCGAGCACCAGCGTCAGGACAACCGCCCATTTCGCGTACCGCACCATCGAAGCACCTCCCGATTCGTTTGTCGGGGCGGCTCGGCTCGAACGCCGAACCCGCCGCCGCGCGACAGATAGGAACAATGAATACGCTCGGCCGCTTCCCGGAACCGCCGGCGCGTTCGGCCGACGGGGCGTTGAGCCCGTCAAATCGAGCTTGCGCAACGCCCCTCGGATTTCCAGACTACCATCCGGCGCGAGGCCATGGAATCCTAGGGTGGCATGCGCTTCGGGGCGTTCGCGCGCGCCCTACGGGGGCATTCGCGTGGCCGCCTATGGTGCAATCGACGGGATTGGACCATAGTAGTCGGACCTCTCCGCGGCAAGGCGGCGTGGAGTTCACGAGGACTTTGGCGGGATCGTTGGCGATGGTCGGACCGGTATTTTCCCGAGAGGCGATGACGGCTCCGCGGCGGCCCCGCTTGTACGCGATCCGCGTCGTGTATGTGGCCGCGCTGATGATCGTGACGAGCACGGCGTGGGCCGTTCTGGCGGGGACCCAGCAGATCCGCAACGTCGGCGACATGGCGCGGTTCGGAGCGATCCTGTTCCAGATCCTCGCCCCGTTGCAGCTCGCCGTCGTCACGTTCCTCGCGTCGCTGGTGACGGCGGCCGTCGTCGCCCAGGAAAAGGACCGCCGCACGCTCATCCTCCTTCTGATGACGCGCATGGAGAACCACGAACTCGTGCTGGGAAAAGTCCTCGCCGGACTGCTCGGCGTACTCGTCATGATCGGGGCGGCGATTCCCCTTTTCCTGGCGCTCACGTTGTTTGGAGGCATTTCGCATGCCCAGGTCGCGCGCGTGTTCGCCGTGACGATCGTCACCGCATTCGTGGCGGGGAGCCTCGGCGCGCTGATCGCCTTCGCGCGCGACAAGACGTTTCAGACGCTCGCCATGACGTCGCTCTTCCTCCTGCTCTGGCTCGCGCTGGGCGAATCGATCCACTATGGGATCCTGTTCGAACGGTTGGGGGAATGGCCGTGCGAGGCATGGGCCCGCGCCGTCAGCCCGCTCCGCGCCATCTTCACGGCCGCGACGCCCCTCGTCGAATCGGGAACCTGGCGCGATGCCTTTCTGGGGATCGGCCCGTTCCTCGCAACCATGTTGGCGCTCGCCGCCGTGCTCAACGGCTGGGCCATCGCGCGCGTCCGCGTCTGGAACCCGTCCCGCGAACTGCGCAAGGGGAAGGAGGGCGCCGAGCCGGAACCCGCGGGCTCGGCGCTCGGCGCGGCCGCGGCGCTCGGCGCGGCGGGAAGCGTCGCCGAGCGGGGACCCGCCGACGTGGCCGAACGGCGCCGATCGGGACACGTGGATGCGCGGGTGCGCGGGGCGTCGGCCGAGTCCCGCGTCGTGTGGGACAATCCCGTGCTCTGGCGCGAGGTCCGAACGCGCGCCTACGGACGAAAAGTACTCATCGTCCGAATCGCCTATCTCATCCTGTTCGTCGTGATGGTCGCCGCCGTCGACCAAGTCCTCGCGAACGCGGCGGCCCGCCATTCGGTCGATTGGAACGCGTTCCTGTCCCCCGGCGCCACCGTCCTGGCTCCTTTCTTCCTCGTTAGCCTCGTCATCGTGAACGCGCTCGCCGTAACTTCGATCACGAATGAACGCGACGGCCAGGCGCTCGACCTCCTGCTCGTCTCCGACCTGACGCCGCGCGAGTTCGTACTGGGGAAACTGATGGGGGTGGGCTGGGTGACGAAGGAGATGATCGTCCTCCCGCTCGCACTCGCCGCCCAGGTCTGGTGGCGCGGCGCGATCGGCGCGGAGTCGTTCGCGTTCCTCGGAATCGGCCTCGTGACGATGGACGTTTTTGTCGGGATGCTCGGCGTCCACTGCGGCATGACCTACGCCAATTCGCGGACGGCGATCGGAGTCAGTCTCGGTACGGTCTTCTTCCTGTTCCTCGGCGTCGTGACGTGCATGGCGATGATGGTGTCGTTCAGCGGGTCGTTCCAGACCCAACTCGCGCCGTTCCTCGCCTTCATCCTCGGCGGATCGGTCGGCCTCTTCTTCGCGCTCGGCGCGCGCAATCCGTCGGCCGCGATTCTCTCGGCGTCGCTCCTGCTCCCCTGGGCGACGTTCAACGCGATCACCAGCTTCCTCCTCGGCCACACCTTCTCCGTCTTCTTCGTCGCGACCGCGACCTACGCGTTCACGACGGCCGCCCTGATGGTCCCGGCGATCGGCGAATTCGACATCGCGATGGGCCGCACCAAGGGCGGAAAAGAGGAATGACCGGCCGGAAATCCCGCCGTGCGGCGAATCATGGGCCTATTCGCCGCATGTGATGCGGACAATGTCCGTTCTTCCGGAGGTTGCGGGCTATGATCTCCTCAACGATGCGAGCGACACGGGGCGTGTGCGCGGCGCGTCATTCGGTGGGCAACGGGGCGGCATCGCGCCGGAGCCATCCCGCGATCAACTCGATTTCGCGGAGCGTGAGCAGGTTCGCCTTGCCGTCGCCGGATTCGGGAGCGAACGCGGGCATCCGGTCGTTGCGGCCATCGTAGAGCGATTCGTGTTCGGGGTTCGAGATCATCCGGACCAGCCATTCGACCGTACCGTATCCTGTCAGTCTGGGTCCGTCGTCGATGCCGTCGTCTCCCCATTCATGGCAATCGGCGCATCCGATCTCCGAAAAGGACGCTCGGCCACGTTCGATCGCGCCCGATTGCCGCGCCTCGCGGTCGGCGTCCGCCTGGTACGCCAGACCCGCCTCGGCGGACAGACCGACGATGACGTCCTTGAGTTTCCCTTGCTGTTCGTCGTCGAACGCGGCAACCGTGTCCCGAACGAATTCGACCATGCCGCCCGACGGATACGCGCCGTCGGTATCCTCGCGTCCTTGGGCGGAGTCGCCGAAGTAGTGCGGCCCGACGATGCGTTCGGGTTCGAGCAGACCTTCGAGCCAGGCGCGCGACGCGAAGCGATATAGGTTGGGAGCGCCCGCGGGTTCGTTGCCTACCGCGCCTTCCTTGCCTTCCGCCGGTTCGGGGCCCGCGATGCCGCGGCCCTCCGCGTCGACATGGCTGTGGCACGACGCGCATTTGGCCCGGAACAGGCGCGGTCCCCGCAGTTCGGGATCGTCGTCGATGAGCGTTCGGACGCCGGTCGTCGGAATGCCGTGGTAAGCGACCAGTTCCCGCAGCCGCGCGTACTCGCGGCGCCCGTCATCGACGGCCGCCAGATAATCGCGCGACGCGCGGAATCGATCGTTGTAGCGCGCGCGGCCGTCCGCGTCGGCTTGGAACCGCTCGGGACGATACGCGGTCCACTCGGCCCGATAGTCATCGAAAAACGCCTGCCCGGTGAGGAACAGGGCGCCGGCGAGCCCCACCGCGAGCGTTCCGAGATTGACGGCGTGCCCGACGCGCGATCGGCCGATCCACGGCATCAGGAACAGATAGGCCACGGCGAGCGCCGGAAGGACGATCGCGCCCAGGAACTCGTTCGCCTCGAACTTCTTGAGAAACTGGAACAGGAAGAGGAAATACCACTCCGGGCGCGCCGCCCGGTAGTCCTCGACCGGATTCGCGGGCGGGCCCAGATCGGCTCCGAGATGGGGCCCGTCGAGCTTGCCGGCGACGAGTCCGCCCACGTCGAACCGGATGACCAGGAGCAGGACGACGACGAGCAGCGCGAGGCACGCGACCGCGTCGAAGAAAACCTGCCTCGGCCAGAAGTACTCGTCGGCTCGACCGCGGGGCGGAGGCGCCGTGACGCCGTGGCGCCGGAACAGGGCGAGGTGCAGGGCCAGCACGGCGACGAGCGCGGAGGGCAACAGACCCGCGTGCACGGCGAAGAACCGCGTCAGCGTCGCGTGCCCGTATTCGCTCCCGCCCACCACCAGTTTCCGCGCCGCGTCGCCGCCCGGCGCCAGCCCCATCAGGTTCGTCGCCACTCGCGTCGCCCAAAACCCTTTTTGGTCCCAAGGCAGGAGATAACCGGTGAGCGACAGGCCGAGCGTGATGAGCATCAGGACGAGGCCGGTCCAGAAATTGAATTCGCGCGGCGCGCGGTACGCTCCCGCGATCACGACCTGCGCGAAATGGATCGGAAGCAGGGCGACCATCGCCTGAGCCATGAAGTGGTGGACGCCCCGCAACAGCCAGCCGCCCGTCAGTTCGTTCTGGATCCAATAGACGCTTTCGTACGCGTTCTGGCTGCCCGGACTGTAGTTCATCCAGAGGAACAAGCCGGTGACCGCCTGGGTCGCGAACGCGAAGACGAGCATGCTGCCCGTGACATAACGGCCTCGCGCACCGCCTGGGATCGGTTCGTAGAGCGCCGCGCGGAGGCACGATGCGCATCCCGTGCGGTCGTCGAGCCAGCGGAGCATGGAAGCGATCATGACTTCGCGTCCTTCGCGGGACGACCGGCTTGGAAATCGACGTATTCGATCCAGATCTCGCCGTCGACGATCTTGTGGTTCAGCACGTCCATGTCGCGCGGCGCGGGGTTCGTCATGCCGGGCCGAGCGACCCGCCGTCCGTCGACGTCGAACGCGCTGTTGTGGCACGGGCAATGGAACGCGTCGCCGCCGTCGGTCCGGACGGCGGAAATCGAGCAACCGGCGTGCGGGCACGTCGTGTGGAACGCGATCACGTCGTCATCGGAGACGCGGCGGAGAAAAACGGCGCCGATCGGCCGGTCGGGCGTATAGTTCCAAGCGTCGCGGCGATCGGCGATCACCGCGAATCGGCTCGGCGATCCGTCCTCGGGAACGGCGTTCCACGCCGCGACCCGCACGTAGCCCTCCCCGACCGCTCCCGCGCGCCGATAGCGGCCCGGACGGCCCGGCTTCCGCAATAGAGGGTCGAGGAACACGACCAACCCGGCGGCCCATCCCGGCAACGATGCGCACGCGCCGACGAGTCCCGCGCCGAGGCTCCAAAGAAAATCGCGACGCGGTTCCCGGTCGATCGGGGCTCGAGCAGGTTCGCGCATGCGGTTCCTTCCCGCGTTCCCAAGGAAAACGAAGCCGTTCGGCGAAGAGGGCGACTCGAGTGACGAACGCGATGATCGACTCGAATCGGGTGGGATGGCGGGGACCTGTTCCCGCGCGGGCCGATTATCGCATCCCCTCGCGCACGGCGTCAAGGACGCGGCGCCGCGCGTCGTCGAGGGGTCCGTCGACGGTCGCGCCGGCCGCCGCGCGGTGCCCGCCGCCTCCGAACATCGAGGCGACTCGGTTGCAGTCGAGCGCGCCGCGACTGCGGAAGCTCACCTTGAACCGGCCGTCCGGCAACTCGACGAGAATCACGGCGACCCGCGTACCGAGCACGCCGAGCGCCGCGTTGACGAGGTCCTCCGTGTCGCTCGGCAGCGAACCCGTCTCCTGAAAATCGGTGCGAACCACGAAGGTGTGCGCCAGCTCGCCTCCCTCCTCGATCGCGATGCGCGCGAGCACGCGGCCGCGCAGCAACATGCGGCCGTGCGTATCCTGTTCGTAGAGCGCGTTGTAGATCTCGTTCGGCCGCGCGCCGGCTCGAACCAGGTCGGCCGCGCACGCGAACGTCGCCGGGGACGTCGACGGGAATCGGAACCAGCCGGTGTCGGTCGCGACGGCCGCGAAGAGCGGCATGGCGATCGCCGCGTCGATCGGAACGTTCAGCGCGCGGGCCGCGTCGTAGACGAGCCGACCCGTCGCCTCCGCTCCGGTGTCCTTGAACAGCTCGGCGCCCAAATCGTCCTCGCCCACGTGATGGTCGACCACGAGTTTCCGAATCGACAGGTTCCTTACGATGTCGGCCATCGCGCCGAGCTGTGCCCAGGCGCTCGTGTCGAGGATGATGAGGACCTCGCGATCGGCGAGCGATTCGGGGCTCGCATCGTGATGGATCGCGCGGATCCGCCGCTCGGGATCGATGAACGCCAGGTTCGGGGGAGTCGACTGCGGATTGACGATCCGGACGTCCTTGCCGAGCGATTCGAGGAGGCCGGCCATTCCCAGTTCGCTTCCGAGCGCGTCGCAATCGGGCCGATGGTGGCAGGTCAGCACAAACCGCGAATAGCCGGAAACCAAGTCACCGAACGCCGTCCAAGAGATGCCCATGATGTCCGAATTCCGATTCCTGTTTTCTCGATTGGCCGGTTCCCGCGATCGGGCCGAAACGACGCCGCGCCGCGCGCCGGCGGCCCCAAAATCCGGAATGCCGGCAAACCCGGCACGCGCGCCCCGGTCAGTCGCTGGCTGAATCATAGCCCAGATCGGCGTGGACCGCCTCGGCCCGTTCGATATCGCGGGCCAATTGCGCGCGGAGCTCGACGGCCGACGGGAATGGACGGATATCGCGGATCCGTTGCAGGAATTCGAGCTCGACGAGCTCGCCGTAGAGCGACCCTTCGAATCCGATGAGGTGGGCTTCGACGCGGGGCAGCGCCTCGCCGAACGTGGGGCTGGGACCGATATGGATCGCCGCGGGGCCGTTCCTTCCGCTCCAAATGGCACGGCCCGCATAGACGCCATGCGAGGGAAGGAGCGTGTCGATCCCCGCGAGATTCGCGGTCGGGAAACCGATCAGGCGTCCCCGCTGGGCGCCGTGGGTCACCATGCCGCGAATCCGATACGGTTGGGTGAGCATGCGGGCGGCCGTTTGGACGTCTCCCGCGCGAATCAAGTGGCGGATCCGGCTGCTCGACACGGGCTCGTCCCCGTCGCGTCGCGGGGCGACCGTTTCCAGACGGACACGGGCCGCGCGGCAGAGGCGTTCGAGCATCGTCCTATCGCCCGCTCGGCCGCGCCCGAATCGGAAATCGACGCCCTCGACGATCGCCCGGGCGCCGAGCGCGGCGACGACGATCCGTTCGAAGAACGATTCGGGTTCGAGCGCGAGCAGTTCGACGTCGGTCGGATAAGCGATTACCGCGTCCACCCCTTCGCGCGCGAGGAGTTCGGCCTTGCGCTCGGTCCAGGTCAGCGGCGGGGGCGCTTCGCCGGGTCGGAGGAGCCGCACGGGATGGGGATCGAACGTGAACACGACGGCGTGCCCGCCGCATTCCCGGGCGAGCTCGACGAGCCGCCGCAGGATGACCACATGGCCGAGATGCACGCCATCGAAATTGCCGATCGTAACCGCGCCTCCCCGGATGGTCCGCGGCGCGTCGGCTTCGCGGAGACTCCGCAGCAACATCATCGTTCGCATTCCATGAAGGCGCGAGGCAGGTATCGCGGGAGATCGGACGCGATCAAGGCCGTTTGGCCGAGGTCGCCGGCCGCGAGATCGCCGGCCCGTCCATGCAGATGGCTCGCCAGCCGAGCGGCGTCCCAGGGATCGAGCCCCTGTCCGAGCAGGGCGGCGACGACGCCCGTCAAGACATCGCCCGTTCCCCCCGTCGCCATGCCCGGATTCCCCGTTTCGTTCGACTCGGTCCGCTCGCCGTCCGTGATCAGCGAGCGGTGGCCTTTGAGCACGAGCACGACGCGATGCCGTTTGGCCCACGCGACGGCGGCCCGTTCCATGGCGAGCCGATCCTCGTGCCGGGTTCGGCTCAGCCGCGCGAATTCGCCGGGATGGGGGGTTAGGACGCGAGGCCCGCCGGGCGCCGGCGGTTCGCCGGCCGCGGCGAGCGCGTTGAGCCCGTCGGCGTCGATGACCATCGGCTGGACCACATGGGCGAACGCGTCGCGCACCCACCGTTCCAAGGCGATCGATCGTCCCATTCCCGGCCCGATCGCGACGACGTCCGCCTGTTGGATGCGCCGCGCCGGCTCGGCTCCGTCCCCCGGCGCGATCCGGCCCTCGTCGTCCTCGTCGAGATCCCCCGTCATGTACGAAGGCTCGTACGACGCGACGACCGGTTGGATGCCGCGCGGCACGGCGACCGTGACGCGTCCCGCGCCGGCTCGGAGCGCGGCGACGGCGGCGAGCCCAACGGCGCCGGCCATCCCGCGCGACCCGCCGATCACAAGGACCCGGCCATAATCGCCCTTGTGGCTCTCGGCGCGGCGCGGCGGCAAGGAAGGCAATGGCATGGGCGGCGACCATCCTCAAGATCACGATCGTTCGACGCCGGACCGGATCGGGTTCCGCTGGGCGATCATGGCCGCCAGATAGCCGCCTTTGAAGCCCGCGTCGATATTGACCACGGCGACGTTCGCCGCGCAGCTATTGAGCATTCCGAGCAGAGCGGCGAAACCGCCGAGCGCCGCGCCGTATCCCACGCTGGTCGGCACGGCGACGACCGGGCAGTCCACGTAGCCGCCCACGACGCTCGGAAGGGCGCCCTCCATTCCGGCGACGACGACAATCGCGCCCGCGCCGCGGAGCTCGTCGAGCCGCTCGCGAAGCCGGTGGGGGCCCGCGACTCCCACGTCCTGCACCATCACAGCGTCGACGCCCATCCAATCGACCGTCTCCCGCGCCTCTTCTGCGACCGGAAGGTCGCTCGAACCGGCCGTCACGATCGCGACGCGCGACGTCCGCGCGACGCGCGCCGATGAAGGAGCGTCAAGCCGAAGCGTGTGGGCGACCGGGTTGTAGCGCGCGTCGGGGAACCTGGCGAGAAGCGGTTCGGCTTTCGCCGGATCGAGACGCGTCACAAGCGCGGCCTGCCGCTCGGCCCTCAGCCGTTCGACGGCGAGCCCGATCATCTCCGCCGATTTTCCCTCCCCGAACACGACCTCGGGAAATCCGCACCGGCGAGCTCGGTCCAAGTCGAGATTCACGCTCTCCGCGGTCGGAGGCGAGCCGCTCCCCGTCCGCTCGGCCCACGCGACGAATCGCGCCAGGTCGATCCGTCCGGTGATCAGCGCCTTCGCGAGATCTTCCCAGTCGATACGCCCCGTTGGTTCGAAGCTTGGCACGGCGGACTCCCGTACGCGGATTGTCGCTCGCCTCTCCGAGGCGAGCTGCCCTATCCCAAAACCTGTTTCTGTCGCTCGCCTCTCCGAGGCGAGTTGCCCTATCCCAAAACCTGTTTCTGTCGCTCGCCTCTCCGAGGCGAGTTGCCCTGCCCCAAAGCCTAATCCGGTTCAACACGCCTCGGAGAGGCGTGCGACGACTGATTTTCGATGGTCCGAGCTCGGGACGCAAGCGTCCGATCCGTTTCGATAGAATGGAGGGCCGCGATACCACGAACCCCGTGACCCGTACCGCCGCGCGAGGGAACCATGGCCGACACCGTTATCTGTCCGAGTTGCCAGTGCGAAATCGAAGTCACCGAGGTGCTGTCGGCGCAGCTTCGCACGCAATTGCGCAAGGAATTCGACGCGGAAAACCGCAAGAACGAGACGCGCCTCCGCGAACGCGAGGAGCAAATCGCGCGGGCCGAGACCGATGTCGCCCAGGCGCGGCGCGACGTCGAACGGCACGTCGCCGAACAAATGGCTAAGGAACGTAAGCGGCTCGCCGAGGAATCACTCGCCGAGGCCCGCGAACAGGTGACGCTTGAACTTCAGGACAAGGACAAACGGCTCGCCGAGACGGCCAGCAAGCTTAAGGAAGCGCGGCAGACCGAATTGACGCTCCGCAAACAGCGCCGCGAACTCGAAGAACAGAAGGAGTCGCTCGAACTGGCCATGACGCGGCGGCTCGACGAGGAACGCGGCAAGATCCGCGAGGCGGCCAGGAAGGAGGCGGCCGAGGAACGGCAGCTCAAGGACGCCGAGAAGGAGAAGCTGATCCACGACCTTCGGGTTCAGCTCGAAGACATGCGGAGGAAGGCCGAGCAGGGTTCGCAGCAGCTTCAAGGTGAGGTCCTCGAGACGACGCTCGAGGACCTCCTTCGCCGGCAGTTTCCGATCGATGCGATCCAGCCCGTTCCCAAAGGCGTTCACGGCGGCGACGTCGTCCAAACGGTGCGCGACGCGTCCGGCGCGGTGTGCGGCATCATGCTCTGGGAATCGAAACGGACCAAGGCGTGGAGCGACGGATGGCTCCCCAAACTCCGCGACGATCAGCGGGCAGCCAAGGCCCAGATCGCCATCCTGGTGAGTTTGGAGCTGCCGAGGGACGTCGCGACGTTCGGGCATATCGACGGAGTCTGGGTGTCGTCCGTTTCCTGCGCGGTGAGCCTCGCCCACGCGCTGCGCGCGGGTTTGCTCGAAGTCGCCTCGGCCAAAAGGGCCCTCGAAGGCCGCCAGGAAAAAATGGACGTCCTGTACCGGTACCTTGCCGGAGCCGAGTTCCGCCACCGCGTCGAGGGGATCGTCGAGGCGTTCATGACATTGCGGGAGGAGCTCGAATCCGAGAAGCGGTCGACCCAACTGCGCTGGGCGAAACGGGAAAAACAGCTCGAACGGGCCGTCGCCCAGACGACGGGCATGTACGGCGACCTGAGCGGCATCATCGGCGGAGGCGCCCTGCCCGTCATCGACGCGCTCGAAATGCCCAAAATCGAGCCCCCGGCCGATCGGGCCTCGGACTGACCTTGCAATTCGGCGGACGACTGGTACATTTTTGGTTTCGAGTTCACAAGGTGTTGTTGTTGGACTGATCATAGGCAGGTTCTGGCGAACACGGTCAAGGAGTTCGACGCATTCGTTTGGTGGAGCGTGAAAACGGCCGGCCGAGGCGGAATGGATCACGGTAGCACATGACGATCACGAAGGCGCGGAAACAGGCGGTTATCGAGGGATTTCGCAAGCACGAGGGGGATTCCGGGTCCCCCGAGGTGCAGATTGCGGTGTTGACGACTCGAATCAACGGCCTGACGGAGCATATGAAGTCGCATGGGAAGGACTATGCGACCCGGCGCGGTCTGCTGGCGATGGTAGGCCGCCGTCGCCGATTGCTCGACTACCTCCGCAAGGTCGATCCGCGGCGCTACCTGGATATCATCGCACGCCTCGGCATCCGCAAGTAATCGGGCCGCGCGACGGCCTTGATACGCGCGGCGTACCGGTCGGCGCGACGGCGCGGCCGTCGCCCTCGGAGGATCGCCCGTGGATGGTCGCCGCTTCGCGAGGCTAGGTTGCCGTTCTCCACCCGCGATTCCGTCGCGGTTCCGTTGCCGGAGTTCCGCTGGGACGCAGGAAGGTTAGGACGTTGAAGGTGAAGTTGCGCGTAGAGAAACAGATCGGCAAGAACGTATTTTCGTTTGAAACGGGGCAATTGGCGAAGCAGGCGACGTCCGCGGTGGTAAGCCGTTACGGCGAGACGGTCGTGCTGAATGCGATGACGAGCGGACCGCCGCGACCGGGCATCGATTTCTTCCCCCTCACCTGCGACTACCGCGAGCGGACCGCCGCGGCTGGGAAGTTCCCGGGCGGGTTCATCAAACGCGAGGGGCGGCCCACCACCAAGGAAACGCTCAGCTCGCGTCTCATCGATCGACCGATCCGCCCGCTTTTCGCGGACGGTTTTCGCGACGAGGTGCAGGTTCAGAGCATCGTATTGTCGAGCGACAAGCAGAATGACGGCGACGTGCTGGCGATGAACGGCGCGGCGGCCTCGCTTTTCCTTAGTCCGCTCCCGTTCCAAGGCCCGCTCGCGTCGGTGCGAGTCGGCCGCGTCGGCGGCGGCCTCGTGCCCTTTCCGACCCACGACGAACTCGAGGAAAGCGACCTCGATCTGATCGTCTCGGGAACCGACGCGTCGGTCACGATGATCGAGGGATTCGCTCGGGAAATGACCGAGGACGAGATGATCGCCGCGATCGAGTACGCGCACGGCGTCATCCGCGAGCTCTGCGATCTGCAGCGTGAGCTGTACGCGAAGGTGGGCTGCGTGCGTCCCGAATACACGCCGCCGCCGCCGAGCCCGCTCGTCGCCGACGTGCGGAGCCGCTACTACGATGCGTTCCGCTCGGCAAAACGGACCGAAGGCAAGCAGGCGCGCGCCGAGGCGGTCGCGGCGCTCGGCGCTCGGGCCAAGGCCGAACGGATCCCCGATCCAAAGGCCGAAGGGGCGATCGAGGAGTCGGCGTTCAAGAGCGCCTGGCACGAACTCGAATCGCACGTCGTCCGCGATCTGATCCTGGGCGGGACGCGCGCCGACGGACGCGACCACCGCACGCTCCGCGCGATCGAATGCGAGGTCGACGTGCTGCCGCGCGTCCACGGCTCGGCCCTGTTCCAGCGCGGCGAAACCCAAGCGCTCATCACCGTCACGCTCGGCACGACGCGCGACGAACAGCGCGTCGACGGCCTGATCGACGAATACTCCAAGAAGTTCATGCTCGATTATAACTTCCCGCCGTTCTCGGTCGGCGAGTGCCGGCCGATCCGAGGTCCGGGCCGCCGCGAGGTCGGGCACGGCATGCTCGCCGAACGGAGCGTCAAGGCCGTTCTGCCCCCGGCCGAGGAATTCCCGTACACGGTCCGCATCATCTCCGACATCCTCGAATCGAACGGCTCGTCGTCGATGGCCACCGTGTGCGGCGCGACGCTCGGACTGATGGCGGCCGGCGTGCCGATCACCAATCCCGTCGCCGGCATTTCGATCGGCCTCGTCCAGGAAGCGGCCGATCGCTGGATCACGCTCACCGACATCATCGGCGACGAGGACCATTTCGGCGACATGGATTTCAAGATCGCCGGAACCCAAAACGGCATCACGGGCATCCAGCTCGACCTCAAGATCGCCGGGATCGGCGGCGACGTAATCCGCGCGGCCCTCGCGCAGGCCAAAGACGCGCGCATGGAGATCCTGCGCAAAATGCTGTCGGCGATCGCCCGCCCGCGCGACAATACGTCGCCCCACGCGCCGCGATTGATCCGCACGCGGATCGATCCCGACAAGATCGGCGCGCTCATCGGGCCGGGCGGACGCAATATCCGCTCGATCCAGGAGACGACGGGCACCGTGATCGAAGTCGAGGACGACGGGACGGTCACCATCGCGTCGGCGAACGAGGAATGGGCGAAGGCGGCCCTCGCTCAGGTCGAAGCGTGCACGGCGACCGTGCAAATCGGCCGGATCTACGAGGGCACGGTCACAAGCACGAAGGATTTCGGCGCGTTTGTCGAAATCCTGCCGGGCCGCGACGGCCTTTGCCACATCAGCGAACTGTCGACCGGGTATGTGGACAGCGTCGAGGATTTCTGCCGAGTCGGAGACCCGATGAAAGTGCTCGTCATCGACGTGGACGGCAACGATCGCGTCAAACTGAGCCGCCGACGGGCCTACGAGGAACTGGGCATCCCCGATCCGCTCGCCGTCGACGGCGAGGGAGGCGGAGGCCCGGACGGAGGCCCGGACGGAGGCCCGGGCGGAGGCGAACGGCGCGAGCGGAGCGACCGCGAGCGAAGCGGCGGTGGCGGTGATCGCGGAGGTGATCGGCCAAGGCGGCGGGACGAGGGACGCGGCGGACGCGGAGGCGGACGCGGCGGACGCCGGTGATCCGGGCGGCGCGGAACGTGGAACGACCGTTGACGGGCGATGCGACGGTGGTCGACGAGAACCTCGAGCGCCTGCGCGATAACTACAACGAACTCGCCGCGCTCGCCGGCTCGCTCGCTCACGAAATCAAGAACCCGCTGTCCGTTATCCGCATGAACATGGACCTGCTCGGTGAGGAACTCGTCGCCGGCGATTCGCCGCGCGATCTGCGGGTCCGACGCAAGGTCGAGATCGTCCAGCAGCAGTGCACCCGCCTCGAGAACCTGCTCAACGATTTCCTCCGATTCGCCCGGCTCCGCGATCTCGAGCTGACTCCCGGCAATCTGAACGAGATCGTCCGACGCGTGCTCGATCTCTACGAGGGACCGGCGCGCGAACTGGGGCTCGACGTCATCGCATACCTCGATCCGTCGCTTCCGACGATCCTGCTCCACGCCCAGACGCTCGAAGCCGCGATCGTAAACCTGGTCAAGAATGCCGTCGAGGCGATGCCCAAGGGTGGTCACTTCGTCGTCCGCTCGTACCTCACGCCGAACGGCGTGGCGCTCGACCTGATCGACGACGGATGCGGAATCGACGACCGGACGGCGCTCAAGATGTTCGAAGCGTTCTATTCGACGAAGCAAGGCGGGTCCGGGCTCGGCTTGCCCACGGCCCGCAAGATCATCGAGGCGCACGGGGGCACGATCGACGTGCAGAGCGAGGCGGGGCGGGGAACGAAGTTCACGCTGGAATTCCCGGTGCCTCGCCGGATCGCCGATCGGGCGGCGGCCGCCGGCTGAGGGCCGCTCGGACTATGGCTCGATCGGGCGGCCTGCGTTATGATCGCGGGCTATGGATGATCGCGCTTCCCAAGTCGCGCCGGAGGCGGGTGGACCCGCGCTCCGCGTGCTCATCGTCGACAACGACCGGGCCCACGCCGAGGCGATGTCCGAGGCGTTGGAGCGGGAGGGGTATCTCTGCTCCATGGCGACGTCGGGCCCCGACGGCGCCCGGATGATCGCCCAGGAGTCGTTCGATGTCGTCGTCACCGACCTGGTGATGAACGAGGTCGACGGAATGGAACTCCTGCGCCGAGCGAAGCAGTCGCTTCCCGACGCCGAAGTCATCATGGTCACCGGCCACGCGACCGTTCCGAAAGCGGTCGAGGCGATGCGGGACGGCGCGTTCAATTTCCTTGAAAAACCGATCACGCCGAACAAGCTGCGCGCGGTCACCCAGCGCGCGGCCGATGCCGTTCGCCTGAAACAGCGGAACCAGGAACTCCACCAGCGGCTTGACGAGCGTTTCGGCTTCGAGGGGATCATCTTCGCGAGCCCGAAGATGCAGACCGTGATCGATCGGGTGAAACGCATCGCCGCGACCGACGCCACCGTGCTCATCATGGGTGAGAACGGTACGGGCAAAGAACTGATCGCGCAGGCCATCCACCAGAACAGCCCTCGGAAAGGCAAACGGTTCCATCCGCTCAATTGCGCGGCCGTGAGCGAGACGCTGGTGGAAAGCGAACTGTTCGGGCACGTGCGCGGCGCCTACACCGACGCGCAGGCCGACCGGGTCGGCGCGTTCGAGTACGCCAACGGCGGCACGCTGTTCCTCGACGAGGTCGGCGACATGCCCGTCGCGACGCAGACGAAGCTCCTGCGCGTGCTCGAGGAACGCACGATCACGCGCGTGGGGGACAATCGGCCGATCAAGGTGAATATCCGATTGATCTCGGCGACGAACCGCGATCTGGACGCGGCCGTGCGCCGAGGCGACTTCCGCGCCGATCTGTACTTCCGGCTCAAGGTCGTCACGCTCGAATTGCCCCCGCTCCGCGATCGCCGCGAGGACATCGTTCCGCTGGTCGACCACTTCCGCAAACAGTTCACCAAACGCCACCACAAATCGGTGCGGGGAATCGCGCCGCACGTTTCACGCCGTTTGTTTTCCTACGACTGGCCCGGCAACGTCCGGCAACTTCGGAACGCGGTCGAGACGATGGTCGTGCTCGACTCCGACGGCCTGCTCGATGTCGATGATCTGCCGCCCGAACTGGCCGACCACGAACCGTCCGACACGGCCGTCGAAACGGGCGTTCCGGCCGCGGCCGGCGCGCTGATCGGCCGGCCGATGGACGAAATCGAAAAATGGGCGATCCTGGAGACGTTGAAACTCACCAACGGCAACCGCGAGCAGGCCGCCCGGGTGCTCGGGATCGGCGCGCGCACGATTTACCGTAAGCTCGAAGCATACGCCTCCGGGCCGTAACGCCGATTCCCCACAGCCGAGCGGTCGGATCGAACGGGTATGCGAGCCGCTCGATTCGCCGCGACATTCGGCCGGTGACGCGTTGATTCCTCGAACGGACTCCCATGCCCGAAATCGTCCAATTACCGAAATCGGTCGTCAACAAGATCGCGGCGGGCGAGGTCATCGAGCGGCCGGCGAGCGTCGTGAAGGAGTTGATGGAAAACGCCGTCGACGCGGGCGCGACGCGGATCGATGTGACCGTCGTGCAAGGCGGGTCGGACTTGATCCGAGTGAGCGACGACGGGTGCGGCATGCGGGCCGACCAGTTGCCGCTCGCGCTCGCGAGCCACGCGACAAGCAAAATCCGCGACGCCGACGACCTGTTTCAGGTCGCGACGCTCGGGTTCCGCGGCGAAGCGCTCGCGTCGATCGCCGAAGTAAGCCACATGCGGATCGCGAGCCGCACGCGCGATGAACCGCACGGAGCGCGGATCGACGTCGAGGGCGGCGCCGCGCAACCGATCGCTCCGTTCGGATGCCCGCCCGGGACGACGATGGAGATCCGCCATCTCTTCTTCAACACGCCCGTCCGACGCCGGTTCCTCCGTACGACCCAGACCGAACTCGGACACATCACCGAGGCGTTTCTGCGCATCGCCCTGCCCTTCCCCGCCCTCCACTGCACGCTGCGGCACGGCGATCGGTTGATCCACGACCTGCCGCCGACCGAACGCTGGGATGAACGGATCCAGGCCTGTTTCGGAGACGAAGTGGGCGATCGGTTGATCGGCGTGTCGAGCGACGACGGCGAACTGCGCGTCGGGGGTTTTGTCGGCGATCCGGCGTGCAACCGGGCGAACAACCGCTTGCAATACTTCTTCCTGAACGGAAGGTACATCCGCGATCGGTCATTGCAGCACGCGTTGGGCGAGGCGTATCGGGGGCTCCTGATGCAGGGTCGGTTTCCGGTCGCCTTCCTGCGTTGGCATATGCCGGCCGACGCCGTCGACGTCAACGTGCATCCGACCAAGCTGGAAGTACGGTTCCGCGACGGATCCCGCATCTATAGCCAGTTGCTCAGCGCCGTCCGCAATCGGTTCCTGGTCGCCGACCTGACGCCCCGCGTTCGGCCTCCATCCGACCCGGTCGGGGAATGCGGCCCGCGCGAATCGACCCGCGAATCGACCTCGCCGCTCGGCGAACGAGGCCGCCGTTCGCGGGTCGACTCGGCCGAGGAGATGCGCGGGGGCCGTCTTGCGGGCGCGCCCGATCGCGACATCGAGCGCACGGGGATCGACTATGTGCCGTCGATTCCGCCATGGCGCGGCGCGGCGCTCGATCGCGGTCCATTCGAACGGTCCGCCGCGTTGCCCGGTCTCGATGAGCCGGTGTCGTCCGCGTCGCCTTACGCCGCCGAATCGTCACTCGACCTGGGGCGAACCGCGTACGATGCGCCGGCGGCGCGGACGGATCCGGCGACCGGGCCGGAGAGGCCGACTCTCGACGCGGAACCGATCGAACGTCGCGAAGGCCCGTCGACCGAGCGGCCCGACCGCGATCGGACCCTCGCGCGGCGCGGCATGCAGGTCCTTCGCCGCTACCTCGTCGCCGAAGACGATGACGGACTGCTCATCGTCGACCAACACGCCCTGCACGAACGGATTCTCTACGAGCAACTCAAGGCGAGGCTCGCCACAGGGCACATCGAGTCGCAGAAACTGTTGGTTCCCGAGCCCGTGACGCTGACTCCCGCCGAGTCCGCATTGGCCCTGGAACGCCAAGAGACGCTCGCTCGCTTGGGTATAGGCGTCGAGTCGTTCGGAGGGGATACCGTGCTCGTCACGGCCTATCCCAGCTTGCTTGGCCGCGTCAGCCCGGCGGAGCTCGTAAGGCAGGCGGTCGACCGGTTCCAATCGGGAGACGGGCGAGCCGACCTGGGCGATCTGGTTGACGAGCTGCTCCACATGATGGCGTGCAAGGCGGCCGTAAAGGCCGGCGATCCGCTGACGCCCGAGGAGGTGGCGGCCCTGCTCGAACACCGGACCCTTTGCCGGGACGCGCACCATTGCCCGCACGGGCGGCCCACCGCGCTCGTATTCACGCGCGGAGAGCTGGACAAACGGTTCAAACGTGTTTGAAGTTCGGCCGTCCGCCGAACACAATGGGATGGGATCGGTAGCGATGGGTCGACTTTCGATTGTCCCGGCGCCCCTGCACGGCGAACGGCGTTTCGATTCATGATCTGCGTGAGCATCGGCCGCGGCCGGCACAAACAGATGATCGCCGAGCATCAGCACCTTGCGGACCAAGGCGCGGAGCTCGTCGAACTCCGCCTCGACTACATCCGGCGCGACGTCAGTCTCGCTCGGCTGCTCAAGGACCGCCCCTGCCCCGTGGTCATCGCGTGCCGAAGGAAGGAGGACGGCGGCAAGTGGGCGGGCACCGAACAGGCTCGGCGGATCCTCCTGAGGTCGGCGATCGTCGACGGCGCCGACTATGTCGACCTCGAGGAGGACATCGCCGGCGCGATCGCGCGGTACGGAAAAACGAAGCGGATCGTGAGCTATCACAATTTCAACGAGTTTCCCGAGGATCTGGAACGCGTCCACGCGCGGATGCTCACCCTCGACCCGGACATCGTCAAAGTCGCCGTGATGGGATACCATCCTGGCCACAACATCCGCATGCTGAAGCTGATCCGAACGAGCCCCGTTCCGACGGTGGGAATCTGCATGGGAGACATCGGCATCCCGACGCGGCTGCTCGCCGGCAAGTTCGGCGCTCCGTTCACCTACGCGACGTTCCATCACGAACGGGCGCTCGCCCCCGGCCAACTCAGTTACCGCCAGATGGTCGAGACGTACGGATACGATCGGATCCGCGAGGACACCGAGGTGTTCGGCGTGGTGGCGGACCCGATCGGTCATAGTCTGAGCCCGATCATCCACAACGCGGCGTTCCGAGCGTTGAATCTGAACCGGGTCTACATCCCCTTCCGCGTTCCCGAAGGGGAACTCGACGCATTCCTTCACGACTGCGACCTGCTCGACGTGAAGGGTTTGAGTGTCACCATTCCGCACAAGGAAGCGGCTCTCCGCGCGCTCACGTCGATCGAAGCGGCCGCGCGGGAGATCGGCGCGGTCAACACGATCCTGATCGAGGGTACGGAGCGAAGGGGATACAACACCGATTACCACGCGGCGATCGACAGCATCCTGCGGGGCGTCGGCGAGGGCGACGCGTCCAACCCGCTGGCCGGCCGCATCGCGCTCGTGCTCGGCGCCGGAGGCGTCGCGCGAGCCGTCGCGTTCGGCCTGAGACAACGCGACGTGGACGTCGTCGTGACGAACCGGACCGACGAACGGGCGAGGTATCTCGCGCAGCAGATCGGCTGCCGCTGGGTCGACTGGAGCACGCGGCACGCCCTCAAACCCCACCTGCTCGTCAATTGCACGCCCGTCGGAATGCACCCGAATGTCGACGAAACGCCCTATTTGAGGCACTACCTGCGGCGCCAGATGGTCGTCTTCGACACGGTATACAACCCCGAGCAGACCTTGCTCATCAAGGAGGCCCGGCGTCAAGGTTGCCGCACGGTGACCGGGGTCGACATGTTCGTCCGTCAGGCGGCCATGCAGTTCAAGCTCTTCACGAAACAAAGCCCGCCCATCGCGCTGATGGTGGAGCAGGTCCGCCGCGCGATCGGGGCGGCCCGCATCGAGACTCCGATTTTCGGCGAGGCCGACATCGAGGACCAGGCGACCGTCGAAGCGAATCCTCCGCGAACCGACGGGCTGTCGGCGGTCGATGGGCCCGATGGGGAGGGAGCGGACGACGATTGATCGGCACGGAACGAGCAACCGATCGCGGCGGAGTCGCCGCGCCGCGGCGCATCGCGCTGATCGGCTACCGCGGAGCTGGCAAGTCGGCGGTCGCCCAATGCCTGGCGACCGAATTGGGGTGGCCCGTCAAGGACGCCGATCTGGAACTCGAAACGGAGGCGGGCCGATCGATCGCGTCGATCTTCCACGAGGACGGCGAGCCGGCGTTCCGCGATCTCGAATCACGCGTGCTCGAACGCCTCGTCGCGCTCGACCGGCACGTCCTTGCGCTTGGAGGCGGGGTCGTCCTGCGACACGCGAATCGCATCGCCCTGCGATCGGCGTTCGTCGTCTGGCTGCGCGCCGCGCCCCAGTCGTTGTGGGAACGCATGCTGGCCGATCCGAGCACGCCCGAACGCCGTCCGAATCTGACGGTTGAAGGGGGCCTTGCGGAAATCGGGCGATTGCTCGGCGCGAGGACTCCCTTGTACGCCGCATGCGCCGACCGGATCGTCGACACCGACGGAAAGCGGCCTCAACAAATCGCTCGGGAAATCCTATCCTTGTTCTGAAAGGGTGAACTCGAACAATCGGAATTCCCGTGAACGTCCCGCAAGTCTGGCTCGCTTGCCCTCTCCCGATTCGGCTCGCCGCGCTCTTCGCCGCGGGGTTGGGAGCCGGCGGCCTCGCCAATTGGGCGATCTATACGCTGGCGTTCGATCGCCGCGCGATCAGCCCTTGGCTTCGAGCGCCCGGCGGCGCTCCGCCGCGCGGTTGGCTTGACCGGTTGCCGATCGCCGGATGGTGGCGGCTGCGCCGCGAACGGTCGATCTGGGGACCGGCGTTCTGGATTCGTCCGCTCGTTCTCGAAATCGCGTGCGGAGTCGGCCTCGTCGCGCTCTATGTGTGGGAAACGATCGAACTGGGACTCCACCCGGCGTGGCTGCCGCCGAACGCCGGTGTGCAACTGGCCGCGTCCGTCCACATCCAGTTCGCCGCGCACGCCGCGCTCCTGCTGTTTCTTCTTGTCGCGACATTCATCGATTTCGACGAGAAGACCATTCCCGACCTTGTCACCGTGCCGGGGACGGTCGTCGGCCTGTTGTTCGCCGGATCGGCGTCCGCGTCGCGATTGCCCGACGTGTTGCGAACCGACCGGGGCATCACGGTCGCGCCGCTGCTGATCGACGACGGGTCGTCGATCCGATGGCTCGCGGGACCACTGGGGTGGTGGCTTGCGATCGCCGTCGTCTGGGCCTGGTGCTTCGCCCTGCTGGACAAAACGTGCACGTTGCGGCGCGGGGTCGTTCGCGGATTCCGGTACCTGTGCGTGAGCGCGTTCCGACGGAAATCGTGGATCGCCATCGGACCGATCGGCCTGTTGGTGAGCGGTTTCGTGACCTGGCGCTGGTCGGCGGGCGGCGCGGGCTGGCATGCGCTGTGCGCCGCGCTCGCCGGGCTCGCATTCGGCGGCGCGATGGTCTGGGGCGTGCGGGCCGTTGGAAAATGGGCGCTCGGACTCGAAGCCATGGGGTTCGGCGACGTGACCTTGATGGCGATGATCGGTGTCACGTTGGGTTGGCAATCGACGGTGGTCGTTTTCTTCCTCGCTCCGTTCTGCGCGGTCCCGATCGCGATCACCCAATGGCTCTTGACCGGCCGCACCCACATCGCGTTCGGCCCGTACCTCAGCCTCGCCGCCCTGGTGCTGATCATCGCGTGGGACCGGTTATGGACTCAAGGCGCCTCCCTCTACTTCTCGAACGCCTGGTTCGTTCCCCTGCTCGTCCTCGTCTGCGAATTGTTGATGGGTCTGATGCTGAGGGCATGGCGACGGTTCGCGGAACGCTTCCTGGGAATGGAGTATGGCGGAAGGATGAACGCGGAAAGGTGAGGACGCCTCGCGATCGCGCGCGTTCCTTTGGGGTGCAAGGTCCGGTGGCGTCGGCTACAGCCGACGCGCGACGCAAACGTCGGCTTCAGCCGACGCGCAAGGAAAGCGTGGGCTGAAGCCCACGCTACTTCGCCCCGTTTCCTTGGCGGCTCGACCGATTATCCGACGTGGCCGAGTTCGAGCGCCTTGCCGTAGCGCGCGAGGACCATGGTTTGAAGGGCATGCCAGGATGGGCCGTCGAGCTTCGGGTTCTCGGCGATGAGCGCCCGGGCGTCGGCTCGCGCCTGCTCGACCATGGCCGCGTCGCGGATCAAGTCGGCGACGCGCAGCGGCGGCAACCCGTGCTGGCGCGTTCCGAACAGGTCGCCGGGCCCTCGCAGTTTCAGATCGAGTTCGGCGAGCGCGAATCCATCGCGCGTCGCGATGAAGGCGTCCAAACGCGAGCGCGCGTCGTCGGTCGGCTCCTGCGCGAACAGGCACAAGAACCCCGGGAAGATCCCGCGGCTGATGCGGCCGCGGAGCTGGTGCAACTGGGCCAGTCCGAATCGGTCCGCCCCCTCGATCGTCATGAGCGTCGCGTTGGGCACATCGATACCGACCTCGACGACCGACGTCGCCACGAGCACCCGCGTTTCCCCCTCGCCGAACCGCCGCATCGCCTCGTCCTTCTCGTCGCTCGACATGCGTCCGTGCACGAGGCCGACCGCGAAGTCCCGGAACGGTCCGTTGGCGAGTGTCTCGTACGCCTGCGTCGCGCCCGCGTCCATGCCCGACGCGTCGTCGACGAGCGGGAGGATGACGTAGGCCTGCCGGCCTTCCTCGAGCTTCCGCCCGCAAAACGCCCACCATTTCCCGCGCGAGGCGTCCGAACCCCAATAGGTGTGCACCGGCTGCCGGCCGGGCGGAGCTTCCCGCAGCGACGAGACGTCAAGATCCCCGAAAAGGGTCATCGAAACGGTGCGGGGGATCGGAGTCGCCGTCATCACGAGATAGTGCGGATCGAGGCCGGCCTGTTTGAGCACGGCGCGCTGCGCGACGCCGAACTTGTGCTGCTCGTCGATCACGACGAGCCCGAGTTTCGAAAAGGCGTTCGCCGTTTCCCGCTCCAGGATCGACTCGGCCGACGGATCGGTCGCATCGGGTTCCTGGGCCTGCGCCGCGACGGCGGCATGGGCGAGCGCATGCGTGCCGACGACGATGTCGATCTCGCCGCGCCGGATGGCATCGCACACACGAACGCGCTCGGAACGCGGTTGGCCGCCGGTCAGGAGGGCGATGCGCACTCGGCCGTGTTCGAGTTTCTTGGCCAGCGTCCGGGCGTGCTGCCGGGCGAGGACTTCGGTGGGCGCCATGAGCGCCGCCTGATGCCCGTTCGCGACGGCGACGAGCATTGCGAAGATGGCGACGACCGTCTTGCCCGTTCCGACATCCCCCTGCAACAAGCGATTCATCGGATAGGGCCGCGCCATGTCCTCCGCGACCTCGTCGATCGCCTTGCGCTGATCGGCCGTCCATTCGAACGGAAACAAACGCTCGATCCGGGCCCGGATCTTCGGCGTCGCGGCGAGCGGCGGCGCGCGCCGGTCGAGCGTCCATTGGTGGCGGCGGATGGCAAGCGCCAGTTGCAGCACGAGCAACTCCTGATAGATGAACCGGTGCCTCGCGGACTCCAAGACCTCGTCACGGACCGGGTCGTGGATGTGCCGGATCGCCTCGCCGACCCCGAGCAGCCCGTGTTTCTCGCGAAACGCGTCGGGAAAGACCTCGATGACCGATGACGCGTACCCGGCGACCACGCGCTGCGCGATCCGGCGCATCACGGGCTGCGAGAGCCCCTCGGTCAACGGATAGATCGGAAGCAGGCCCGCGGCGGGCGGCGCCGAGCCTTCCGGCCATTCGGTGACCGTCGGGTGCGCGATCTCCCAGCGCCCGCCCGCCATGCGGGGCACGCCCGCCGCGACGACGCGCTGCCCGAATCGATACCGCGCGCGGAGGAACGGCTGGTTGAACCAGACGAGCCTCACATAGTCGTCCTCGCACCGAAGCAGGACGCCCAGGATGCTGCGGTTGCCGCCCAATTCGCGGAGCTCCACTTCCTCGATGACGCCGACGAGCGTCGCGGGGACTCGGGCTTGGAGCGCGCCGACCCGTTGGGGCTCGGGAACCCGCTCGTAGGCGCGGGGAAAATGGAACAGGAGATCGCGGACCCGTGTCAGACCGATCCGCGCGAGCAGGTCGGCGCGCAAAGCGTCGATGCCGTTCACGCGCGCCAGGGGCGTCATCAGCCGATTCGAGGTCGCCGTTGCCGGAGCGGGTTCGTTCATGCCCCCATTCTACCGGTCGATCCCAAGCCCGAAATCGCGGAATGCCCGGGGGCACTCCACAGGTTGGCACCCAGCGCGCGGGCCGCCGCTCACGTCAACAACCGGCCCGCGTGCCGTTCGGAAACCGCCGCGACGATCCGGTCCCGAATCGCGGCCGCCTGGTCGCCGGTGAGCGTTCCCTCGCGGGATCGAACCGTGATCGACAGCAGGATCCGTTTCCGATCGGGGCCGTCGGCCTGAGGATCGCGGTACGTCTCACGATAGGCGACTTCCTCGAGCCATGCGCCGGCCGATCGTCTCACCGTCTCGTCGAGTTCCGCCCATCGCACCGATTCGCCGAGGATGAAATTGAGATCCTGCTGGATCGCGGGGAAGAGGATGACCGGCTGATGACGGGGCACAAGGACGACATGCCGCTGGAGGACGTCCATGTCGAGCTCGGCGGCCACCGCCGGTCTTCGGAGGCCGAACCGGCGGCGCGTGGCGAGCGAGACTTCGCCGACGAACGCGAACCGATCGTCGCCGAGCCGCAATTCGCATCCGGTCCCCGCGCGGAACAGGGGATCGCGGAACTCGCGGGCGACGGGCGCCGGCGCGTGCAACGACTCCACCAGCCCCTCGATCACTCCCTTCATGTCGCGGAACCCGCGTCCGCCGCACATGCCGAGCAGGAGCGGTTCGGCCGGCAGTTCACCGGCCCGGGGCAGATAGACGCGGGCGATCTCAAAAAGGTCGATCCGCGTGTTGCCGCCCGATTCGTTGCCGGAGCGCGCGGCGAGCAGGCTTGGAAGGAGGCTGCGCCGCAGTCGGTCCGCGCCTTTGACGAGCGGCGTTTCGCACCGAAGAGGCTCGGCCGCCGACCACGGCGGGAACGCGCTCGCCCACTCCTCCGGCACCACGCTCGCCGTCACCGCCTCGTCGAATCCCGCGGCGCGGACCGCATGACGGGTCCTTGTCACCAGGCGGTCCCGATCGCCGCGATGGGACGGCGTCATGGGGACCGCCGCGTCCTCGGGGATGCGCTCGTACCCGTGGATGCGGGCGACTTCCTCGATCAGGTCGATCTCCCGCGTGAGATCGCGCCGCCAGGACGGCGGAACGGTCGTGATCCGCTCGGGAGCGTCGGCCCGCGACGCCCCGCATTCGGCGCATTCGGCGCATCCGAGCGCGCCGAGGATGCGGCGCGCCTCGGCGGGCGCGACTTCGATGCCGAGGATGCGTCCGATCTGAGCGAACCGCAGGGTGATCGGAGCGCGCGGGGGACGCGGCATCGATACGTCGGCGCGGAGGGCGTCCATCGCGCCGCCGGCGAGGTCGAGGATCAGTTCACAGCACCGCCGGCTCGCCCAGTCGAGACGCTCGGCGTCGATGCCCCGCTCGAATCGATCCGAGGATGGACTGCGCAGCTTCAGCTTCCGGACGGCCGCGCGGATCGGAAGGGGCGCGAACTCGGCCGCCTCGATCAGCAGGTCGCGGGTCTCCGGAGCAACCTCCGTATCGTAGCCCCCCATGATGCCGCCCACGGCGACCGCACGCTCGGCGTCGGCGATCACGCACATGCCCGGTTCGAGCGCGTACGGTTTGTGGTCGATCGCGACGATCTGTTCGCCCGGATGGGGTTCCCGCACAAGGATCCGCGATCCGCGCAGCTTGGCGAAATCGAATGCGTGGAGCGGCTGGCCGCATTCGAAGAGCACATAGTTCGTGATGTCCACGACGTTGTTGACCGACTTCAGGCCGAGCGTCGCGAGGCGCCGAACCATCCAATCGGGGCTCGGCCCGATCCGCGCGCCGCGGATGACGCGCGCCGAATACCGGGGACACAGCTCGGGGCACGCGACGTCGACGCGAACGGATGCCGCCCCGCCCCCGCCGCGAGCCTCGTCGCCGCCCGCATGCGCCGGGCGCGGGTCGGGGATGCGAAGCGGCCGATCGAGCAATACGGCCAATTCCCGCGCCACGCCAAGATGGCTCAACCAATCCGGCCGGTTGCTCGTGACTTCGAGGTCGATCGCCAGATCGTCGCCGACCGGCTCGGTGCCCTCGTGATTCAGGCCCGCCATCGCGAGCCGTCGAGCGATCTCGTCGGCCGAAACGTCGACGGCCACATATTCGCGAAGCCAATTCCACGATACGATCATCACCGGGCCCCGTGCGGTCGCCGGCCTCGCCGCCCCCCGCACCGCCGGGCGCGACGGAATTGCCGATCCGAGCCGATCAGAATTGCCTCAGGAACCGAACATCATTTCGGAACAGTTCGCGGATATCCGTGATCTGGTGCCGACGCATGCATAGCCGCTCGATGCCGAGCCCGAACGCGAATCCGGTCACCTCTTCGGCATCGTAACCGACCGCCGTGAGAACGGCCGGATCCACCATCCCCGCTCCACCGAATTCAACCCATCCGTCTCCCCACTGGAAATCGACTTCGACACTCGGCTCCGTGAACGGGAAGAACGACGGGCGGAACCGGATGTGGACATCGCGGCCGAGATAGCTGGTCGCGAAGAGCCGGAGCGTGCTCTTGAGGTCGGCCATCGTGACACGGCGATCGACCCAAAGACCCTCGACCTGATGGAACATCGGATAGTGCGTCGCGTCGACCTCGTCCGGACGATAGACCCGGCCGAGCGAAATGACGCGGATCGGCGGCTTCGCGGCCTCCATGACGCGGATCTGCACGGTGCTCGTCTGGCTGCGCAGAAGGAGCGGCTTTTCGCCGAGCGTCGCGGCGGCCACGTAGAAGTTGTCCAGCGGATCGCGGGCCGGATGATCGAACGGGATGTTCAGCGCCTCGAAGTTGTGCCACTCGTCCTCGATCTCCGGCCCATCGGCCAGGGAGAACCCGAGCCGGCCCATGATTTCGGTGAGTTCCTCGATCGTCTGCGTGATCGGATGGAGTCGGCCGAGGGTGAACGGCGTGCCGGGCAACGTCGGATCGAGGGGCCCGCCGTCGTCGGTCGACGCCTCCTCATCGGCGAGGGACGCAAGGCGGTCCTTGGCGGATTGGAACGCGCCTTCGATGGCCGCCTTGACCTCGTGGAACCGCTTTCCGGCGAGCGGCTTGTCGGCGGACGCGAGTGCGCCGAGCCCTTTTTGGACGGACTTGAGTTGCCCGCTCTTCGCGCCGAGGAATTCGACGCGGGCCGATTCGAGGGCCGGTTCGTCGGCCGCCGCGCCAAACGCGCGCACCGCGGACGACTCGAGCGCGTTCAACGCATCCAGGAACTGCGAAAGGGCCATCGTCCGCCGCGTCGAAACCCGTTGAAGGAGCCGGCAAGTAGGATCGAAAACACCGGGTTGAAAACAGGGCCGGGCCCGGAGCACCGCGTCAGGTTGAAACGACCGCGTCATGCCGCGGCGCGGCTTGCCGCACCTCGGCCACCACCGCGTCGAACGCCGCGGGATCGTGGATCGCCATTTCCGAGAGCATTTTTCGGTCGAGTTCGATGCCGGCCAGCCCCAGCCCATGGATGAACGTGTTGTAGGCCATCCCCCGCTGGCGAATGGCCGCGCTGAGCCGCGTGATCCAGAGCCGACGGAAGTCGCGCCGCCTCCGCCGCCGGTCGCGAAACGCATACACGCCGGCTCGTATCAGTGTTTCCTTCGCCGTTCGCAGCAACCGCCGGCGACCGCCAACGTAGCCCTCCGCCCGCTTCAAGAGCCGTCGGCGAGCTTGCGTGCGGGCGGAGCCCTTTCGAGTACGCATGATGACGTGTCCTTCGTTGATCGAACGATCCGGTGATCGATGGCTTCGTTTCGCAGGCCAGTCGGAAGCGAAACGCTTCGCGGCTTCGCAGTCGCCTTGGGTAGTGGCCTAGTAGCTGTGGCCGTTGAGCGCTTTGGTGATCGAGTCGATCTGGGTGTCGGAAAGGGTCCGCGTGCCCCGGAGCTTGCGTTTGCTCTTGGGGCTCATGCGCGACGCCAAGTGGCTTGTCCCGCATTGCCGGTGCTTCGCCTTCCCCCCGGCCGTCAGTCGAAACCGCTTCTTGGTCCCTTTGTGCGTCTTTTGCTTAGGCATGGCCGAACTTTCCGACGAAGACCCCACTCGATCCATGGAAACCACGAAGTATACCGACGGCGGGCTCCGCCGGGAAGAGGTACTCGGCAGCCCCACGATCCCGACTTCGACGGTCCCAAGGTCCCAAGGTCCCAAGGTCCCGAGGTCCCGAGGTCCCGAGGTCCCGAGGTCCCCGGGGGGTATATGAACCCGATGGCGACCGGACCGCGCCCGCCTTTCGCGTCAAGTCGGGAAACGGCGCGTTTTCACCGCGAGAATCCGTCGTCGAGCGCGGCCGACGCGAAGCCCCGCGTACGTCCCATCAGGGCGTCTGCTCCAGATGCCTGCGGAATTTTCGGCCGAGCTGCCATTCCTCGGGAGTCTGGTCGGCCTTCTCTTCAAAATAGGTCGCCAGCAGTTCGAGCGTGGGACGATGATCGGGCGCGAATTCGAGCAGCCCGAAGAGCCAATCGAGGCCCGCCTGGTGGTCGCCGAACAGCAGATGAGCTCGACCGATCTGGAACCGAAGATCGGCGTTGGACGGATCCCGCAGATAGCTTTGGATCAGCTCGACGGCGCGATGCCCCTGCGCCCGGAAATCACTCGCCGCCGCCGCGATGCGCCGGCTCGCTTCTTCCTCGTTGAGCCCTCGAAAGGCGGTCGCGAGACCGTCGCAGATTTCGGCGCTGCGTGGTTCGGCGCGCAGGGCGATCTGCAATCGATCGCGGGCATCCTCGAATCGGGACGCATCCAGGTCGACCTGCGCGCGGACGGTCCGCGCCGCGGTGGACGCGGCGTCGTTCACGTCCTCGGACAATAGACCATCGAGGATCGCGACCGCTTCGTCCGAACGTCCGGCGGCGCGGAGGCACCGCCCTTTCAGGACCAGCGCGTCGCGGCGGAGTTCGGGGTCCGCGGCGGCTCGATCAAGCAGCGCGGAGGCTTCATCGATTCCGCCTTGGTCGTGGAGCAACCTCGCGAGGGCGAACGCCGCGCGCGTGTGGTTCGCGTCGCGCGACAACGCTTCCCGGAACTCCTTTTCCGCGCGGGACGGATCGTGTGTCTCGACGCATACGACGCCCAGCAAGTAGTGCGGGACCGCGTCGCTTGATTCGTCCCTCATCCAAATCGCAAGCAGGTCGTGCGCCTCGCGGAAGTAGTTCTTGGCCTTGATGATCCCGAGGATGAACGCCTCGCACGTGTCATGTCCTTCCTCCGGCGCGTCGCGGAGCAGCTCGGGCAACCGGGCGATCACGTCGCGGAGCCGACCCTGCCGCGCCGTCAGACGCCATGCCTCCCGCTGCACCGCATCCTCGGCGTAACCCAGTTCGCGGGCCCGCTGCAAGTGGCGTTCGGCCTCTCCGAATTGGCCTTCCTTGCGCAGAGCCACGGCGAGCAGGTACTCGGCCTCGCTCCCGAGCGGCGCGATGCGCTGCGAAACGGCGAGCCAATAGCGGGCGTCTTCCGGAGCGCGGCGCGACAAGGCGCCGCGCGCGACGCCGTTGGGGAT
>Ga0194120_10000354_pt1 | contig 85612 bp, 76 predicted proteins | sample TA2MahCa65mmetaG_FD_148642 | JGI IMG/M metagenome (GOLD analysis project Ga0194120, IMG submission 148642) | Freshwater microbial communities from Lake Tanganyika, Tanzania - TA2015019 Mahale Deep Cast 65m | ecosystem: Environmental > Aquatic > Freshwater > Lake | place: Tanzania: Lake...
AGCGCCAGCCAGACCGCGTCTCGCCTTGTCAGATCAGCAAATATGGTGTTCCCGATAGAGTTCTGTGAGTCTCCGGTGGACTGATTCATACGAATGGTACTGTTCGACCCATCGCCGCCCCGCCATTCCTTTCTCTCTTCGCAAGGATGGATTGTCGATGAGTTCGAGAAGACGGTCGTAGAGGGTGTCGGCATCTGCCAGCACGAACGGATTTTCCGGGAGCCACGCGACATAGTCGGGAGTCATTTCCGTAATCGTCGGAATTCCCATCGCGAGGAATTCGAGCGAGTTCTGCCCATATCCGGTGCCGCCGAAGTTGCCGACTTGTTCGATCGCGATGTCGCATCGCTTCTTGGCTTCGATCACGCGTGCATGCGGCGTCCCTTCGAGCAGAACGAAGTCGATTTTCCTCTCCTTCTTCAACTTCTCGATGACAGGCAGAATCAGTCTTGTCCCCTTCATCGCTCGATTGCTGGGGGAGTGGATGATCCGCAGGAGGTCGTTTTCGTTGGTCCGCACGGCGTACGGCGAAACGTCGAAGGGAATAAAGAGATAGTGAATATTGGGATGAAGAAGCAGGTGATCACTCTCGTTTGTCAGATTCAGATCGCTCAACTTCTCCATCGTAGGATCCACGCCTCGCACCCGGAGATCGCTTCCCATGTAATGGCAGATGATCTTCTTTCCCTCCGTCTTCCAGCGTCGGGCGACCCGGGAATCCCGAAAGAAGTCCAGCCCTCCGTCGTAATGAATCACGTCATATTGATCGAACTGGTGTTTGCTAAACGCGCGCTGGATGCGGCCGCGTCTGCGGACGTCATCATACCGAAAATAGACATATTCAAAAATGTTGGATGCTCTGTGAATCCGGGGAGAAGGATGATTCGCGGCACGCTCGGGCGTGAATTCCTGTTCGCGGTCGATTCGCTTGCGGGTACGCCACCATCGGGCAACGGGATTGCGCGGGAGCGGAAGATCAAGACAGATATCCTCGGGAAAGGAAAGGGTGTTCCTGTGCAAGGTGACGAGTGCAGCCTCATGGCCATGCCGTCGCTGCATCTCCATCATGTTGTAAGGAACGCCGGCAACGTTGATCGGTGCAACGTGGAGAATCTTCATGGATCAGATGAAGCGCTTGTAGTAAGTGCTCCGGAGTATTCCGCGCGAGTCAAACTTTTCTTTGAATGTAATCAAACTCATGGCGGGCGTCATCTGGTTTTCCGCATGCGTGTCCTGCGAAACGCCGATATCGACCCAGCGCAGGCCCTGTTCAAACGACCATTTGACCACTTCATACATCAGCGCATAGATGGGGTTGTATTCCTCGTACTCGTACAGCAGCATGTTGTAGAAACAGAGGGCGACCTGTTCGTTGCATCGCAAGACCAGAGAACCGGCAACCGGCTGCCCATCGTGCTTGGCCAGGAAGAGCACCAGATTATCGGGAAGCAACGTCCGCAGTCTCTTGAGTTCCTCAAGAGTGTGGGTCGGTTTCACACGATGGCGGTTTTTGTTCTCGACGAGAATCGGATAGAATGCATCGTAGTCATCACTGAGATCAATGACGAGTTCATTCTCGCGCCGGTACTTGTGGATATAGCGACGGGCGGTGCTCTGAAAACGCGAGAGGAACTCCCCATCCGTAAGGGCGATTGCATGAGAGATATAGTGCTTGTCGGTTGTGAAGCCGCGGTAGGAGAGGGCGTAATCGATGTTTTGAGAATACGATCGGTGATAAATGAACGGCGGCCCAGTAAGAAGCACCCGCTCGACGCCATTTGAGCGGCAATAGTCCCCGAAGAGATCCACTACATCCAGCGCTTTGGCGAACGGAATATCGCCGGTCACGAACGACCCGTACGATGCCCCGATCGGCGACTCGAACACCGTCCCGTGAAGCGCCCCCGGCAAAACCGACACGATTTCGTCGTTCTCAAGAACGATCAGATGATGCCACGCGAAGCGACCCTCGGGATGATAATCAAGGAATTGCTGAAGATGAAACATCGTACCGTTGTTCGATCTTCGCACAAATTCGTCCCATTTGGTGCGCCAACTGCTGTCGTACGGAATAATCGTGAGTGACATGCCGTCCTTCAGAGTGAAATGCTCAGCGTGGCGAGATGAGCGTCGCCCAATCCGAACTTGAACGGAACGTAGCCATAGTCAAGGGCGATTGTTCTATAGACGACGCCTAATCCGGTTGACAATCCTCTCGCCTCGGAACCGCCATGATAGCCAAACCTTAAGGAGAGATACTTCTGGTAGGTCGCTTCAAGGCCGACGCTCATGTAGCTTGTGATGTCGGCCAGATTACTGACATATGCGGGGTAGAAGGCCAGATCAAAATCGTCGATCGACCGTGAATATTGTGCACCCAAATGGAGGCGGGAAGGGAGATCTCCCGGCATATTCCGAAAGGCGGAGACAGAACCGACGTTTGTGAGGGAAGCGGCTACAACGACACCAGGAATCTTCGTCAGATAAGTCATTCCAAGGTCGACCGCGTAACCTGTCGTTTCGTCAATATAGATTTTTTCGTACAGGTATTTTCCGCTCACTCCCGCGACGACGTCAGGTCCAACCGATGTCGCGAGCGAAACACCCATGCTGGCAAACTGAGCCGCAAACGATCCAAGCGATTCGCCTGGTTGCGTGCGGATTTCGATGCCCGTCACCCGAGACGAGGAGACGGAGAGACCCACGGTGGTGCCAAAAAGAGGGAATCGGACTCCGACGAGTTCGGTGCTCACGTCTTGAATCCACGCGCTGTGCCCAAGGAGAATATCGGTTTGGGATTCAGCATTGAGCGACGCCGGGTTCACGAGGAACGAGGAAAAATGGCCGCGATCGGCAACGACCGACTCACCGAGCGCCGCGGCCCGAGCGCTAACCGGGAATTTGAGGTACACCGATCCTACGGCCGTCCCCTGCGCGAGCGCTGATGCAACGATCGATCCTGCAAGAAGCAACGTAACTGCGGATTTCTTCATGGCAAAGTCGGTTTCAAATCAAGATCGGGACATCTTCTGCTGGCACGACGGCGAGCATTGTGCACAAGATAGAAAAAGAAGTTCGAAGACGAAAGCCACGGGATGGGCTATTCGAATCGTACGGAGAGAGACACAAAGTGCATCCCTCCGGAACCATAGGGATCGTGAACAAAGGCATAGGAAATCCCGGGTCGCCAGGTTTCGTACGATGACTCAAATGAAAAACCGAGCGAAATCCGGGGGAGGAGATTCTCCTTCCATGTCAATTGATCGATGCCTGCGCGGATTTGAAACTGCTCCGCAAGCGTCATGTTGGCGCCTAATCGGACGATGGGAAGCGAGCCGATGTATTCAAACTCAGCACCTGCCATGAGGCCGATCTGAGCATGCTCGTAGCCCAGCGACAGCTTACGTCTCAAAGGAAAACGATCGGTCATCGAGTTGCCGCTGTTTCCGTAGAGGGGTGAAGTATCCCACCTGTACTTCGAGCTGATATCATGTATCACCGCGCCGACGCTCCACTGAGGATGCAGTCTCATCATGACGCCAACGTCGAAACCAACGGTCGTGGAGGAGACATCTTCGTAAAGCGAATAGTAGAAGATCTTGGGAGACAGGCCTATCGCCATCCATTCATTCGGCTTGAGACCAAACGAAAAGACAAATGCGTTTTCAGATGTGGAATAGATTTCCGTGGGACGCCCATCCCGATCGCGCCCCTGGATATCCCCCACGCCCGCGTTAATAACCCCGAATGAAATTCCCGCCTTCGGAGGGAGTCGTCGCGCGTAACCAACGAAATTGAGATTCCGATCCAGCGTGAGAAGCCCCAGTGTGGCGCTCGCGTACGGATAGTCCAGGAAAGCGGTGAGTGCGGGATTGTAGTACCCTGCGCTTGCCGATGACGGAAGTGCAGAAACGGCATTGCCCATCCCAGGACCAATTGCCCCAAAGCCGAACCGAAACGCGGGAGCCGGTTGTCCCCCTAAGGAAGACCTGGGTTGAGCCAGGAGGACGCGCTGCGGGTCCAGACTGCAGGCTCCAACGATGAGGAACAAGGCGCATGCAAGAGTCTTGCCACTATTGTACGACATGGATCTTCCCCCAAATGGAATCCTTGTTTTCAATGTCGACACGATAGAAATAGACGCCGTTGGCGACGCGGCGATTGAAATCATCCTTTCCATTCCACAACTCATCGTGCTCGAGATCTCCCGAACGGACTGCGTTCTCGATTATCGTCCTCACAGGGATCATAGCAAAATCAAACACCCGGATGGTCACGGGCGCAGTCTTCCCGGAGGTGGAATAGTGAATCCGTACCACTTCGTCATCCGGCGAAAACGGTGTCGGGTATGCATATGTCCGTCCGCTCGATCCGACGGGTTCGTACGTTCGAAAGATCTTCCACAGAGATCCAAACGGTGTGGACGGATGATCCACCGTATAAGCGATTCCTTCGGTGCCCGACATCCAGAGGGTGTCACCCTTCGTCGCTACTGCATATGTTGTCCGATATGCGAACCGCTGTCTGGTGTTCAGGTCAACAATCGATCCGCTCCTGATCCAGGTCTTTCCGATATCCGCCGATCGAAAGAGTCCGTTGTTGGTCGCGACATACACGATCGAATCCCTGAAGGCGATGTTGTGCGCGCGCTCCCCCAGGAGAGTGGTGCTCCACGTTTCACCCCCGTCGCTGGTGAAGCTGACACCCTGACGTTCGTTCGCATCTCGAGTATTGACCGTGGCTGCCCAGAGGATGCGCTTGCCCGACAACACCTGCTCGTTGATCGCCACAACCCAATTTCCGGAGATCGGCTTCAGCTGGTTTTGAGCGGTGAATTTTCTCCAGCTGATACCTCCATCTGTGGATTTGTTGATTCCGCCGGACGTTCCTACCCATATCGTGGAATCGCTCGACGCATACACCGAGAATGCGATGTGATTCAGATTCTCCTGTAATCCCAGTCTGCCGCTTGACGGCGAGAGATCGAAATTCAGGGTATCCGTCGGCGCGATTCGATCAATTGGCCCATCAGGAGGAAGAATCACTCTATGCCATGTCCTCCCGTGATCCGTGGATTTGCGAAACATCCCTCCAAACGAAGTGATCCAAACCGTATTGCGCGTGAGGGCGATGTCGAACGTAATATTCTGCTCCGGGACCGTGACTGCCAGGGCCCGAATCTTGTTGATTCCGTACGTCAGCGTATCGACCGTTCCGCTATCCATGGGCTGCTTCACATAGCTCCACGCATTTCCACGGTCCGTCGAGACGTGAAGACCTCCGCCGATCTGGATTGTCGATCCATCGCGCCGTTCGGAGTATCCTATCGCGACCCAAACGGTATCCCCGCGCGTCGCGATTGCGGAAATGCCCTTGTAGTCAAACGGTGGCACCGCCGCAAAGTGTGTCCAGGTCTGGCCGCTGTTCGTGGTTCGGGACAATCCTCTGGCAGTGCCAAACCAGAGCATCCCGCGATCATGCACCGCTACACTCGCGGAATTGCTGAGCGGGAGTCCGGCATCACTTGCCGGGGATCCAAGCTCAAATGTATTGATGATCTGTCCGTTCAGGGTGAAGGAGATCACATGGACGAGGATCAAGATCGATACTTGTTTCACGGGCGCACGGAAATGTGATGGGTGATTGTGTTGCTTGCCGCATCAGACCGATCGATCGCCTGAAACACGAATCGGTATAGACCAGCGGTTGTTGTCGGCGGGAGAACAACCGTGAGACTGTAGATGCCGTCCCCCTTTGTCTTGTCGCCGCTTCGGATGTCGGGCTGCGAAATGATCGCTTCGCTTCCGTCATCGTACATGGCAAACGGATTACCGCTCGAGGTGGACCCGTCGGGTCTGAATGAGTTGAATGATACTCTCTTGATATCTGCCAATCCATCCGGATCGGTGGCCCGTACCTGGAGCAGCAGAAACTGATTCTGGGTCCCCAACCGGAGCGTGTCGGGAGCGATCAGGTCGGAAAGTTGTGGAGGTTGATTGAGGCGGACGAGAGAGAGTGGGATGCGGTGAGCTGGGCTGGTCAGACCGTATTGGGAAGTCGCCCATACGTCGGCCTGAAATGTTCCCACCACAGATCGTACGATTTGGAATTCGATCCGTCCTGCAAAGACGGCGTCCCCCTTCACGTGGTCGGGGGAGACCCCGTCGTCCCGCAATTTCCCGGCACTATGCAGACTTGTCCGATCCTGGTTCCAGAGCTCATACTCCACGCTCTGCTCCGCAGATCCTATGTCTGATCTCCGGAGTGCGGCGCGGGCTGTCACCGTAAGCTTCAGTGTGTCGGTTCCCTTTCTCTCCGATCCGACCATCACGGTGTCCGTGTTGATGATTCCCGGCTGCAGGATTGCGTATTCGAGGCGTCCGACGCTGAGGCTAGAATCCAGAATCGACTCCGACTTCTTCTCGCACGACGCAAGAACCAGCAGAAGAAGGGGGATCAAGTGACGAGCGTATGCCTGGAATCGCAAGACATTCTCCCATGATGGATGAAAAAGGACAGTTATGAATGTACTGAGCTACGACGAGGAAGATTCAGGATGGTAACAAGTGGGGTCGGAGGGGAAACCTCTCTGTGAAGTCAGATCGCCATGTTCACTTACTGCGACTGATGCAATAGTAGGGAAAAATTGACTTCCTGTCAAGTCTCAAACGATGCGGAGTAGCATCCGAGACTTTTAGCAGGTTGTTGAAAAAGTGTTTTTCTGTCATTCTGAAGGAGCGAAGCGACTGAAGAATCTCGCTTTATGAGTCAGATTCTTCATCCCGCTAATAAACAGCGGGATTCAGAATGACATTGGACCTCGTTTTTCAACAGCCTGTTAGTAGAAGACGGTGAATGGAACAAAGGAGAAACAGATGACAAACAGAAAGAGACACCCCCATCCAATCCACATGCGTCGTTCATCGAGGGGAGTCTCGTCCGGCACAGGTGGATGATACAGCTTAACCAAAAAGTACGATATCAGCGCCCAGAGAAACCAGCCGCTCCAGCTGTATTCAACAAACGGGAGAATATGACCCGGAACATCCCCGGAGACAAATCCTACGGCCAGCTGGAGCAGGATATCGGCTACCGAGGGGAGACCAAGGAAGAGGAGGAGAATGAATGCGGCGCGTGCGATCTTTCTGTGCTGATCACCAAACATTGTGTAGACGAGATGGCCTCCGTCGAATTGGCCGATCGGGAAGAGGTTCATCGCGGTCACAAAGAGTCCAAACCAGCCCACGCACAGGGCAGGATAGTGATAGATCTCAGACATCGGTGGGACGAACTGAGTCGATGGATCGGTGAAGAGATACACGAGGAATTTGAATGCGAGAGTCTGACCGAATTCAAGTCCGAGACCCTGGCTTCCGGGGATTGCGTTCAATTGGAAATCGTAATCCGGATGCATTTGGAGAATGAACTCCGGCCCCGGGAGCGTCAGAAGCCCGTAGACCAGAACAATGACGGTCGCCACAAAACCGGCGATCGGACCACCGACACCGATGTCGAACATCGCTTTCCTGCTCGGGACGACCGAACGGGTGCGGATGACGGCTCCCAACGTACCGAAGTTGAGAAAACCGGGAACGGGTGGGAATGGGATGAAGAAGGGGAGTGTTGCTTTGACACGATGATAGCGCGCGGCAAAGTAGTGGCCGAACTCGTGTGCACCAAGGACAAAAAGAATCGCAATCGAATACTCGAGCCCGTGGTGGAAGTACCTCAGTTCGAACGCGTCGAGATTCTTCCATTGAACACCTGCGACGGTTGCGGTGAAAAACGTCAGGAGGAAAAGGCCGAGATTGATCAGGAGACGGGGATCAAACGTTGCAGAGGGGGAGGGAGATGATTCCTGGTCCATTCCGATTGTCCGTGTGAGCCGACATGCTTATCAAGAAGATACGAAAGATTGCTTTCTGATACATAGAAAAATGCGGCAGCAGGGAAGCTCGAACCTGCTGCCGCCAACCTAAACTTGCGAATATTTCAATCTCGCGATGCCGCTAGATCGCAGTCGGTCGGGGAATATCGCTGGGGGCGATGGGGCCACCGCTGCGCGCGGAAAGAACCTGGGCACGGGTCGGACGTGGGATGTCAGACGGTGCAATCGGACCGCCACTGCGAGCGGTGAGCTCGTGCCCGCGTGTTGGCCGAGGAATATCGGAAGGAGCAATGGGTCCGCCGCTGCGTGCCGTGAGGTTTCGGACGCGCGTAGGACGCGGAATATCTGAAGGGGCGATCGGACCACCACTACGAGAATCGACCAGCGTCGGTCGCGGAATGTCCGACGGTGCGATTGGACCACCGCTACGCGTGGGACGCGGAATGTCCGACGGAGCAATCGGTCCACCGCTGCGAGAATCGACGAGCGTGGGACGGGGGATATCGGATGGTGCAATCGGACCACCACTGCGTGTCGGCCGCGGAATATCCGATGGAGCAATCGGTCCACCGCTGCGAGAATCGACGAGCGTTGGACGAGGGATGTCCGACGGAGCGATGGGCCCGCCGCTCCGCGGTGTGGTGAGAATGATGCGAGTATCCGAAGACGCATCCGTCGCCTGGGCATCCTGGACCGATACAGAGATTCCCCAATTGGTCACGAAGATCGCGACGACGGTGAGTGCAAGGGCGCGGACTCGCCGCATCGAGACTGAAGAACGACTCATAGAAGAACTCCTAAAAAAAAGTGTGGAAAGAAGGGGGGATTACAAGAGCCACGCAAAATATTGGCGAATAGACAGCAATTGTCAAGTGGAATTCCTAGAATTCGATCAAAGCCTTGAAATTTCGTTGAATTAGCCACTTTCTTTCGTTGATTTTCTGCGCATATGTGACATAGGATATTGACAAACAGACGGATAAGTATTAACATGTGCCAGCAATCTGTAATCCGAGGATCTCATCTTTTGCGTATGACTCTGACCACGAGAGCACTGATTATCGCGGGGGCGTATTTCATCATCACAGCGCTTGCCCTGCACTTCGTGCCGAATCCGGATGGCTTCGACGTTCTCGCTGCACTCTCGGGGACGATTGGTGCCGTCGGAACCTTGGTCACGTACTACATTTTCCGCAGGGAACCGAACCGCAAGAACTCATTCATCTTCCTGAATTTTGGTTTCTTCTTCATTCTCTTGGCGATCTCGCCCCACGCGAGCGTGTTCTCGCGTCTCTTCAACACATTCAATCAGTATTCCTCATTCTTCACGTTCCAGTATCTCACCTCCGTCTTTTATTTTGTCCTGACCGCAGCCATCGGATATCTCGTCATCGATACGCTCTTCCGCGAGGCAGCGACGATAGTGAAATATGGTGTGGTCCTCGGACTCGTCGGGCTTCTCTTCGTCAGTTATTTCTCTCCCATTTATCTCAACTCGAAATATCTCTATGCGACGTCGGACATCAAGGACTTCTCCACCATTTCTCGCGGAATCAAGCAACTCGAAGGTGAGGGAGTAAAGGAGATCACGCCAGAACTGGTTGCAAACCGGATTTCACTTCCTGCGTGGAGGGGGGAAGAGAACATTGGCACGCTGCACGAAGCCGCAGAGATCAACCGGATCCGCCAGGTCGCACCCTATTTTGAAGGCAACAACTTCGTCTTGTTGGTCTACAAGCCGCTCTTCCTTGCTGTGACCTACATGAACGTTGCATGTGTTTTCCTGATTCTCCTCTTCTTCGGTTACCAGTATCGAAAGGATCCGCCGCAGGGGGCGTATATCGAGAAGATTGCATTTGTTTTTCTCCCGTACGCGTCGCTTGAAATTCTTCACAATTATGGATACGTTCTTTCCATTGAGTTTGATATCTATGTTCAGCTCCATAATGTCGGCCTCTACCTTACGCTCGCAAACCTCCTGCTGATACTGTTGTTCTTCAGCCTGAGACTCAGTTTTATTTCGAGTATCAAGGGCGAATTCTATGAGCAAGAACTGGTTTCTGATTTTGAACATATTAGTCGTTGGCGTGACAGTATTGACAATCTCGTTGTTCGTTATTTTCTTGACCCGAAAACGTTTCATGGAAGGCTTCTTGCACCGCGCGAAGCAAAATCCAAAGCCTAGTCTCATTCAGAGGTTTATCATTTGGCTATTCTCATCGGCTGACAAAAACAAATAACGGTACAGTATGAAACCCATGGAATTCTTTTTTATCGGAAAGAGCAAGCGCATCGATGATCTTCGCAAGCAGATCATGAAGAATGCAAAAGGGGAGAACGACCTTCTGATTCTCGGAGAGATCGGAACAGGTAAGGGCTCGATTGCGCGATATCTCCATGAACAGAGCAGTAACGGCGACGGTTCTACGCCCTTCGTATCGCTCAACGCGGCCGTCCTCGATGATCGCGAACTCGCAGCCGGACTGTTCGGCTTCGTGCGCGGCGTCAAGGGAATGCCTCCGACGACGAAAAAAGGTGTCTTTGAGCGAGCGGCAGGGGGAACCGTCCTCATCGAAGAAATCGAAGAGGCAAGCTACCGAAATCAGATGAAGCTTCTGGAGTTTCTGAATGAGCGGAAAACGATTCGGCTCGGCAGTAGCGACGGAATGCCGGTCAACGTGCGCGTAATCCTGACGCTCAAGAGCTCGCCCGAAGAACTTCTCAAGGCCAATAAGCTCTATGAAGGCCTCTACGAGAAGTTCCGGGAGTTTTCGGTGATTCAGACCTCGCCGCTGCGCGATCGGAAGGAAGATATTCCTCATCTCGTCAAGCACTTCGTTTCTCACATCTGCGAGGAACTGGGAATCAAGGATGTCGCGCTTGATATCAACGCGATCGACGTGCTGACTCGACACAGCTGGCGCGAAAACCTCCGGGAACTCAAAGCGGTCGTGGACAAAGCCGTTCTCTTCTCGAGCGAAGGCAAATTCGTGTTGCCGCCGGAACTCTGTGACGAAAAGACCGAAGTCGTCAAGATGATCAACAATGTCCTTGGCGGCCAGGCATTCGTTCTCGATAATTCGCTGGATGTGATTGAAAAGGGTATTATTGAGCGCGCACTGTCGAAGTTCGGCTTCAATCAGTCCAAAGCTGCCCACTTCCTCGGCATGACGGAGCAGACGCTTCGATACAAACTGAAACGACTCGGCATCGCCAGCGCTCGACAGCGATAGCCTTTCAGCGGCTCCCTGTAAACTGTACACGGCAAAGCCCTCATCACGAGGGCTTTGTCATTTCCAGGATGATCCGACAAGCTAGGGTGAGGGGTGAATCCAAATGGGATTGGTGATGGCGAAATGTCCCTCCGATGACTTCGTGGATCCGCCGCTCGTGGATACTTCAGCACGCAGATAGCACGCAGTCGTGGCGCAGACGGGAACGATGGTGTCGAGTCTATACTGCTTGCTTCCGACAATTTCTTGTAGAATCTCCTCTTCGTCGCTCTGGAGCACTCCCTGTCGAAGAATCAATCGATCCACGGTACCATACTCGGGTGTTGAGAGCACCTGCAGTCGACATCGGAGGCGCGTGCCCGTCGTCGTTTCTCCCATTCCCATTTTCTTGCCACCTTCGTCTTCCACCGTCATAATGCAAAGGGGGCCGTCGGTGACAAAACATCGTCCCGCTGCAAGGGCCGAGAGAATCGAGCTTTCAGATATTTGATCCTCAAGCAAAACACCGGTGCGGATCTGGCCAAAGAGCTGGGTCGAGCGTTCGACGATCTTGACGAAAGGGATTCCGATCTGCCGGAACCTGTTGAAGTTGCCGTGTGAGTCGTTGCCCCCCACGATGATCAGTTTTCCGCCCGCGAGCAGCGATCGAATCCAGAATGCCTTCCCTTCGAAGAATCCATCATGAAGAGTTCCATTCGGGAACTGCAGCCCCCTCAGACGTGGCTGATGAAGATCGTCATACTCCCACCGACCGCGACCGATGAGCATACGTTGAAGGAACGGAACTTCTTCCCGTGGATGAGCGGCAATGGAGATTGTGCCGGTCTCCAGGGACTCTAATACCCCAGAGATCGAATATTCGCTCTTTGTCCGAAACCATCGCTCGGCGCTGTCGCCCGATCCGGGGACAAACGTTCTGTTGCCGAGAAGAAGCAGGTGAACATTTCTGCCCCTCGAGTTCCGACAGGATACCTCCTCGCCTCGGACAATCACAACATCGCGAACGGTCGAATTGAGGTCATCCACCTCGCGTTGAAAGGCGGTCCACTTTGGCAATGTCGGATCGTTCCGGAGATACGTCTGGATGGAATCGTCCAGGTCATACGAATGATCCGTCGTGCAAAAAAACGAAAGTCCCATCGTCCGGGCCAGGTTCATCGCGGGAGCCAACGGGGCGCCAAACTCAACCTGATCGTCCGTGTATGATGAGTGTGTATGAACATCGCCGTAGCAGACATCCGGCAGACGGGGGAGCGAATCGTCGGAGAGATAAACCCTGAGCGGACGACGGGAGGAGGTCCTGTAATTGTCATTGCGGAAGCATCGAGTCCGGGGTCCACACCGAATCGTGAATTGAACATCAACTTCAATCCATCCTCGAAGTCCCCGTGGGTCGAGATCAAACAGCTTCCAGCTCATTGGCTCACGGAAATCGAGCGATCCCTCGAAGATCGCGATCCGGAACTGCTCCTCACCCTCCTTGAGGATTCCAGCCTCTATCCGGGGGATCTCACACGGAAACTTGTCTGCATCCTTGACAAGCAGCAAGAGAGGAATTGGACATCCAGGATCGACTCGGTGCGGCGCGTCAAAAACAAGCTCGGGCTCCCGTTTTCGCAGATAGCTGAAGAAATACTTGAATCGATAGTGTGTCTCTGCATAAAGCAGATACGGCAGAAGGAGATCCAAATCCATCGGCTCGATCAATATTGTCGATCCTTCCAGAGTACTTTTCCACCCATGAAAACCACGAAAGGGAGAATCAACACATAGCTGATGAAATAGAGTTGGAACGAATAGAAGAAACGAAGCTCTCGGAGACGCTGCAGCCGGGAAAGGACCCGATGGAGGAATGCATAGTCACCCATACACTTTACGAGGAACGCACCTCCCGCGATCGCAACGCTCCCCGTCACTAGTCCCGTCAGAATGAGCGCATGCGTCGCGAATCCAATTCCCATGACGAGAAATCCGCTGAGTTTCATGTCGAGGCCCCCTTTGCCCCATCGGTGTTTCTGTCTCCAGACCGATCGGAGCGTTGGACACGGCTCGGTCATGACGAGCAATTCAGGTGCGATCGGATACGCATAGTCCCAGGTTCCCTCCCGAATGATCGCCTGGAAGAGGGCATAGTCCTCCGTGATGCTGAACTTGATTTTTCGGTATCCGCCAACCGAATCATAGGCGTTCCGGCGGAACGAGAGGTTGTTGCCGATGGTGCTGAGCGGATTCCGATGCGCAACGGCTGAGGACGCGAGGCCAAGCAGATAGGCCCAGTCCAACGATTGCATTCCCTCGAAGCGCGTTCTTGCAAACTGCAGCGTCATCCCGCCAACCACACCCATATTCGGAGCATAGTACTTCACGGTGTGCTCGATCCACGTGGGCGGCACGATGCAATCGGCGTCCGTAATGAGGATGATCTTCCCCGTGCATTGCTCGATGCCGTGAATGAGCGCATTCGTTTTTCCCTTGAACTCCCCGTTGCGCGGGGGAGAGATCGTTCTGACGTTCTTTGTCCTCTTTGCATAGGATGAGCAGATTTCTGCACTCCGATCGGTGGAATGATCGTTGACGACAACAACCTCATAGTTAAAGGAAGGATAGGTTTGATGGAGCACCGACTCGAGGCATGATGCCAGATGCTGTTCTTCATTGCGAGCGGCGATGACGACACTCACACGGGGCTTTTCGGTTGATGAAGGCTGGGCTTGACCGGCGGTGAGTCCCCGGATCAAGATTCCCACTTGAACGAGGTAGAGGACGAGACTGATCAAGATGAGGAGATCAAGGATCATGATGGCACCGGTGCAAAGGTCAGTTTCGACGATTCGGGGGCTTCGAAGAACGCGGTGAGAATCGGTTCGGCAGTATCGATGGTCAGATCACTGTCATGGAGGAGAACGATCGATCCGCTCTTCGTCCGACGCCGCAGGATGCTCGCCATGCGTTCCGGAGTGCGTCTGGAATAGTCAGCGGGATTGACACTCCAAAGAACCAATCGATGGTCCAGCTCTGCTGCCGCTGACACGGTCGATGGATTGAACAATCCAAACGGGGGTCGGAACAATGTCGGACGAACACCGCTGATGCGCCGGATGGACTCCGCGGCACGGCCAATTTGCTCCTGGATGTATACTCGCGGACGAAACAGCAGCACGCCGTGATCATACGCGTGATTCCCGATGGCATGGCCGCCGTCGAGGATGTCGTGAATGAGACGGGGATGCTCCTCGGCGCGTTTCCCCAGGACGAAAAAAGTGGCGCGTGCATTGAAGGATTGTAGGATGTGCAGCACGCGAGGAGTCACCACGGGATGCGGTCCATCATCAAATGTGAGATGGCAAGCTGAGGATTTGGTGGAGCACACGATGGACGGAAAGAGGTGTCGACAGCAGAGGTCGAGGGTGGAATTCATCGGCTGATTGTGCGCCCTTTCCATCGCACGGGTAAGAGTTGCGCAAGTGCACCAACGATCACAATATACGGAACGTGGAACAGCTCTGCAACGAGGAACTGTCCGAAGGAGATCCGCTGTCTGAGGTATGTCGCGCCGATGACGAGCGTTTGAAACTCGAACAGCAACTTAAAGAACCATACGCTCGCCACCAGAGGACGCAGCTCGGCGAAGTGGAGTGCGAGGATCGATGCGAGGAGGAAGACAAGAAAGAAAACATACAGCATCGTCAGTTTTGCGAGACCCCAGATCTGCTTGTAGTGCGGTTTGACGGCTCCCCATCGGATCCGGCGCCCGAAGAATTCCCGTACGCTGGAGGGGGCACGGGTGTAGACAATCGATTCCTGATCCATCGAAAATCGGACTCCGCCCGGATTCTTTTTGTCGATCCGTTTCATAATCGATTCGACCCACGGTTCATGATCACTGCCGAATCCATCCACCTGCAGAAACGTCGATCGCCGAAAGGCGAAATTCGCCCCAATGCAGATCAACGGCTGTCGGAGACCAACAAGTCCCGCTGTGACGACAACGATACCGAATGCCTCCAAACCCTGGAGTGCCGAAAAGAAGGATCCTTGCCTCTGTTCGACGACGGGACCCATGACCATCGTCGTGGAATGGGCGAATCCGGCCACGATACTCTGAACCCACGCCGCCGAAACGATGCAATCGGCGTCCGTCACGAGCACAATTTCGTGCTGTGCATGGTACACCCCAAGCGTGAGAGCCTGCGGTTTTCCTTCCCGTCTGATGGCATTCATCGAATCCTCAACAACCAGCATGATCCTTGGGTCTTCAGCAGCGAGTGACCGGATCCTCGCTCTCGTCGTGTCGGAAGAACTATCATCCACAACGATGATTTCCATTAATTCCGACGGATAGTCCTGGAGGAGGATGGACTGAATGCATTCTTCGATATGCTGCTCTTCGTTTCTCGCCGCGACAATAATGCTCACCGTCGGTGTGTGGTGCAGGAGCGGGCGCGCCGCCGCGGCGCGTGCGAGTCCGTGCCGAATCCGCGCGAGGAAAATGAAGTAGAGAGAAGCGAATATCAACAGGAGCGCACTGATCGCCGGGATCATGATGATTCGTCAGTCGACATTGTTGCGTTCCACACGCATCTTGATTTGCGGAGACATGGTGTAGAGTGATCCGGCGAGTGCCGGCACATAGATGTTGATTACCGCAAGGAGCAGGGCCGCGTTGAACGCCGCCGCCCCGGACACCGCGACCTTTGAAAAAAAGTACACCGATGTCGCCTCGCGGATCCCAAGATCTCCCACCGAAAGCGGGAGAAGTGATTTATAGAACATCATCGTCGAGTATCCCAGGAACGCATGAAAGAACGGGACGTCGCTAAATGCATTCAAGAGAAGATAGAGCTGAAGAAACACAGTCCCATAGATCAGTACGCTCTGGCTGAGCGTGACGGCGAGCGTACGCTTGTCGAGGATGGCCAGCGAGGATCGAAATTCGATTAGCCATCGTCCGATCCATCGCATTTGCTCAAAAGGGTGCACCAGGGGCTTGAGAAGTCGTGGTCGCAACGCGATGACGACGAGGAGGAGAGCCACAATCGTACTCCCCACGACGGCGATCGTTCCTCCAAACAGGAAGCTGGTCGAGACTACCCCGCCCACTGCAATCACGCACATGATCTGAAGTTTGTCGATAAGGGCAAGAGCCAGAATCTGGCTCTTGCGCAGCGCCGATATCCCAACTAACCTTCCACCGATTTCTCCGACCTTGCCCGGAGTGAGCGAGCCAACGGCAAGGCCGTAGACGAGAGACAGGAGCACTTCGCGTTGAGTTGTCTCAGGCCTGGCCATCCGTACAATGCGTAGCCATTTTTGATATTGGATGCCAACGTTTGGGATCAGCAGGATCAGGGCGGCGATGATGTACCATGGTCTCGCATTGGCAATCGCATCGCCGATTTCCCGCGGATCGATCATCACAAAGAGCGCCCCGATGATAGCCAACCCGACGATGAAGCGCAGAATCAACGATCGAGTTCCCTTTTTGGAAATCGTTGGGGCCACAGAAGAATTCGGGGGGGGGTGCTCGGAGGTCAGCTCTTCCATTCGAACTTTCCAAACAATCCGAGGGGACCAATGATGAAAATATAGAGAAGATACAAAATTTCCCAGAAGATCACGCCTGTGAGAAGTCGGATTTGTCGCGGTGGAGGCGTCGCGAACAGAACAAGAAGAGAATCGGCGCCGAGTTTTAACGCCAACGCGGTTCCAGCCGTCAAGAGCGCATCACTTCCTATCGCGAGAATCGCGATGCTGAGGAGGAGCACTAGATTCGAGGCGTGGAACAGCGCAATCAAGAATTGGATATGCACCGGATAGCGCGTGCCGACGGAAAAGTGTCTTCGTCGCTGGGACACGAAGGCGGAGAATGTCGGTGCGGGCACGGTGTGAACAACGGCCGCGGGGGCTGTTGCGTGAGCAATGTTCCAGGACGTCAAGCGAACAACTCGCTGAAGAAACAGATCATCATCACCACTCAGGACATCCCTGATTGCCTCAAACCCACCGACCTCATCCCACACTCTGCGCCGGTAGGCCAGATTGCTCGCTTTGCACAGCCACGGAAAACCCAATCCCGTGAAACCAGCGGAGAGCGCGGCAACCTTTCGCGCTTCATAGGCAATAAAGGCGTGGAGGACCTTTTGGAGCAATCCCGCGAGCCCGCGCGTTCGCAATGCCGGCCGTATCAGCGAAGGATCATAGAGTGAATATCCCGAAACGACGCCGACGTCGTTATCAAAAAAGCTCACCATTGCCTCCACCCATTGCCGGGTCGGAATGCAGTCCGCATCCGTAAAACAGAGAATCTCACCTCGGCTGGCGCGAATTCCTTGAGTAATGGCAAATTTCTTCGGAGGCATGGTGAGCGCGGGTTCCTCGATACTTACTAGGGTGATCCGTTGATCGTGCGCTGCATAACTACGGACGATTTCCGCCGTCGCGTCCTCTGAGCGGTCGTCCACGATGATAATTTCGAGCCGGGCGTAGGTTTGATGAATCAGAATTTCGAGCAGAGGGGGAAGAGCGTGTTCCTCGTTTCGAGCGGCGACGACGACCGACACCAGCGGTTCCTCGACGCTTCGCCCAGGTTTGAGCCGTCTCAGCCCCGCAATCAACGCGACCACAATGAAGAGATAGAGGGGGAGCGCAATCAGGAGGAGAGGTATGAGAGTCGATTCCATGGATTTGCTTTGGAACATCGCGAACAAAACTCTCTTTTCCAAGTTTTGCTGGTTGATAAATCCGTCTCTTCCTCATATATTGGCGCAGAATTGCGCCGCTTCAAGACATTTTTCCGGATCGACATTCATGAACACCCTCGTTGTCGGAATCGCCGGCGGAACCGGCTCAGGAAAGACGACGGTCACGAACAAAATCCTCGAATCGATCGACAAATCGCGCGTGCTCGTCATCCAACATGATTCGTACTACAAGGATCTGAGCACCTATCACGGTGCCACACCGGATCAAATCAACTTTGACCATCCTGCTTCGCTTGATACCGATCTGCTGATTCGACATATCCGTGAACTGAAGGAGGGACAATCGGTCAATCAGCCCATCTACAACTTTACTACGCACCGGCGGCTCGAGGAAACCAAGCTCCTGAAGCCACTCGAGATCATCATCATCGAGGGAATTCTCATTTTTGTGGAGAGGGAGCTTCGCGACTTGATGGACATCAAGTTGTTCATCGACACAGATGCCGATGAACGTCTCATTCGTCGGATCAGGAGGGACATTCTCGAACGAGGCCGATCCGTTGATTCGGTCATGCAGCAGTATACCCTGACGGTCAAACCGATGCATCTGGAGTTCGTCGAACCCAGCAAGCATTGGGCGGACATCATCATTCCGCGGGGGGCGGAGAATTCTGTCGCGATCGACATGGTGGTGACAAAGATCCGATCGATGCTCAGAATCAAGTCTGAGCGGCCGCCGGTGAGCGCGCCGATCTTCTGATTCGCGTCCGCGCGTCAACTTCGCCGTCGCTGTGATGCGACCGACACTTTCTTGACTCTCCCTCCAAAAAAGGGTATCTTTGGACGTAATTTGAGCCAAATAGCTCTCTTTTTGGCCCTTGATCGAAGTGACATTCAAATCGGAACCCATTATACGTGCGAAGGTCCAGTCCGTCCAAGCGCATCCAACAGATTACCGAGAGGGCAATCAGCGAGGCTGAATCGAAATACCGCAAGACCATTCTTCCCAGCGGTCTGCGCGTGGTCTCCGAGCAGATTACCACGGTTCGATCCGTCACGATCGGTGTTTGGATCGAGGTCGGTTCGCGCTACGAAACTCCCACCACTAACGGCATTTCCCACTTCATCGAGCATATGGTGTTCAAGGGAACGCCGACGCGCTCGAATCGCGAAATTTCACAAAGCATCGAATCAGTAGGTGGCTATCTCAATGCGTTCACGAGCAAGGAGCATACCTGCTTCTATGTTCGCGTTCTCGATGAATTTGCCGAACTGGGCATCGACGTGCTCTCCGATATTGTCCAGCATCCGGTGTTTCCCGGACGCGAACTCGAGAAAGAACGGGGCGTCGTCATCGAAGAACTGAAGAATGCCGAGGACACGCCGGATGACATCATCCACGACCATCTCGAACGCGCGATCTATGGGTCCAACTCCCTCGGTTTTCCGATCATCGGACGTGCCGACAACTTGAAACGCTTCAGCCGCGAAGATCTCCTCTCACACCACGGGACGTACTATCACCCGTCTCGAATGGTCGTTGCTGCAGCGGGTAACCTCACGCACGAAGATTTGCTCGTGCTGGTCGAAAGATACTTCCCTGCAAACGGAGGAACGCGTTCCAGGCAAATCGAAAAGCCCTTGCGGCCTCGTGCAGTCAAGCCGAAACGAACCCAACTTCTCAAGCCGATTCAACAGGCACATATCTGCCTGGGGACCTCCGCCTACAGCATCAGAAGCAAGTATCGGTATCCACTCCTGGTCCTCAATTCCATTCTGGGGGAAGGGATGAGTTCTCGCCTCTTTCAGAACATCCGGGAGCGGTACGGCTTCGCGTACAATGTCTACAGTTTCGTCAGTCTGCTCAGCGACTCCGGTTCCTTCGGCGTTTATATCGGCACAGATGGAAATCACATCGATCGTTGTATCGAGCTCATTGAAAAGGAATTGGGGAAGCTCATTGACAAACCGGTCTCACGCAACGAGCTTGCACGAACGAAAGCACAACTCAAAGGGGGAATGATGCTGAGTCTGGAGAACATTCCCAACCGGATGCTTCGCCTCGGGAGTTCCGAACTCTACTTTCAGCATCTGGCATCGCTGGATTCGATTATCAAGGAAATCGATGTTGTTACACCTGAGCTCCTGCAGGAGGTCGCGGCAGAGTTGTTTGTGCGGGAGAGACTCGCGGGAGTGGTTTTCAAGCCAAATGGTGGTGACACCCCCACAGAATCTGCTTGAGGGACAGATCACTGCCTCTGAGAATTCACCCAAAGGTTGATCCACATGAAATCGATTGATGTTGATCCAGGAACGCTTCCCGCTGTTGATGTCGAGAGACCCGGAATCGTTCTCTCGAAGCGTGCACAATCGATGCAAGCCTCCCCTTTGCGCAAGCTGGCGGCCCTTGCCGAGGCGCGAAAACGCCAGGGGATCAAGGTCTACCATCTCAACATCGGCCAGCCCGATTTGCCGACCCATCCTCTAGTCTTCGAGACCATCCGAAATCTCAAGCTGGAAACGATTGCCTATGCCCCATCCAACGGGATGCCGCTGGCAGTCCAGGCCTGGAAGAAGTACTTTTCACACGTTGGGATTTCGTTCGAGGAGAGCGAGATCATCGTCACCGCTGGGGGATCGGAAGCCATCATCTTCGCGATGAGCGCGATCTGTGATGCTGAGGATGAAATCATTGTATTCGAACCGTTCTACACGAACTACAACGGCTTTGCGACGCTCAGCAACGTTCGACTGCGGCCGATTCCGCTCTCGATTGAGAACGGATTTCACCTGCCACCCCGGGCTTCGATCGAGGAGCAGATCAAGGAGCGGACAAAGGGCATTCTGATCTGCAATCCGAGCAATCCGACCGGGACAATCTTCACGCGCTCGGAGTTGGAGACCCTCGTAAGTATCGTGCGCGAACACGATCTCTATCTCCTGGCGGACGAGGTGTACCGCGAATTTGCCTACGAGGCACCCTTTACCAGCATCATGGATTTTCCGGTAATCCACGACCGCGCAATCTTGCTTGATAGCACATCGAAGCGCTTTAATGTCTGCGGGGCGCGCGTGGGTGTTCTTGCGAGTCACAACAAAGAAATCGTCCAGGCCGCCTTCCGCTTTGCGATGGCGCGTTTGTCCGTGGCAACGATCGAACAGCTTGCACTCGTTCCTCTTCTGAATGATCCGCAGGCCGTCGTCCCGTCCCTTGTGGAAGAGTTCCGACGCCGGCGTGACGTCGTGTACGAAGGGCTTGCCGCCATCCCCGGTGTCACGTTCTACAAGCCGGAGGGAGCATTCTACATCGTAATCGGTCTGCCGATACGGGATGCAGACCATTTTTCCCGCTGGCTCGTCGAAGAATTTGCTGTCGAGAAGGAAACGGTGCTGCTTGCGCCGGCGCAAGGATTCTATGCTTCGGCAGGAAAAGGAACAAATGAAGTACGGCTTGCTTTCATGTTGAATTGCTCCGATCTTGAACGGTCACTGAAGATCATTGCCGCCGGACTGGAGCAGTACAAAGAGAAGTTTCAGTAGTCCGTTCAACTTTTGCGGGAATCATGGCGACCATCACGATAAACGGAACCGAATTCCAGGTCGATGCAAAGTCGACGATCATTGAAGCAGCACGAGCGAATGGAATTCACATTCCGCATTTCTGCTGGCATCCGAAGCTTTCCGTGTCTGGCAACTGCCGCATGTGCCTCGTGGAAGTGGAACAAATGCCGAAGCTGGCGATTGCCTGTGCAACTCAGGTCGCGGACGGCATGGTTGTCAAAACGAAAAGCGAACGCGTCATCCAGGCGCAGAAGGCGGTGATGGAGTTCTTGCTGATCAACCATCCCCTGGACTGTCCGATTTGCGACGAGGCGGGGGAATGTAAGCTTCAGGAATACGCGTATCAATACAGCGTTGGATACAGTCGCTTCGAAGAGGACAAAGTTCACAAACCGAAGCGCGTTCCGCTGGGACCAAATGTCATGCTTGATGTCGAGCGTTGCATCATGTGTTCGCGCTGCATACGATTTTCCGAGGAAATTGCGAAGCAACCTGTTCTTACCTTCACGCAACGCGGTACTCACGTCGTACTTACCACCTTTCCCGGAAGCGAGCTCGACAATCCCTATTCGATGAACGTCATCGAATTGTGTCCTGTCGGCGCTCTCACAAGCCGGGATTTTCGATTCAAGGCGCGGGTGTGGGAGATGGCAGCAACCGAAAGCGTCTGCAACGGTTGTGCGCGCGGCTGTAACATGAACATCTGGACTCGCAACAATGAGATTCTCCGGCTCACGCCGCGGCAGAACGAAGAGGTCAATTCCTCATGGATGTGCGACTACGGTCGGCTGGAGACCTTCAAGCATGTGAACGCATCGGAACGGCTCAGTGGACCATCGGTCCGTGTCGACCGGGAACTCCGATCGATCGGATGGGAAGAGACCGTATCGGAACTTGCGTCGGAACTTCGCGGCTTTCGGAAGAACGAGATTGCCGGGATCGGATCGGCATACGCCACCAACGAAGACAATTTTGTCTTCCAGCGTTTCATCAAAGAAGTCTTGGGCTCGAAGCACCTCGACCTTCTTCCGCATGTCATCGAACAGGTTGAAGACGACCTGCTGATCAAGGCCGATCGGACACCGAACAGCCTTGGCGCTCGGAATGTCGGAATCGAACCGTCGTCGGGAGGATTGTCCGCATCCGGAATCCGGAACGCGATCAACGACGGATCGATCAGGGCTCTATACGTTCTCGAAGATGATATCGCCGCGGATCCCGAATGGCATTCCGTTTTGCAGAAACTGAGACTTCTCGTTGTTCATTCCGCGGTTCAGAACGCCACAACCGCGCTCGCCCACGTAGTCCTTCCGGCTTCGACGTATGCGGAAAAACACGGGACGATCACGAATTTTCAGGGAAGGGTCCAGCGACTCCAACCCGCTGTCGCAACGAGCGAAACCGACCGGAGAATGGACGGACTTGCGGCAAGCCGCTGGGACAAGTTTTCATCGAAGAATGATCGGTGGGGAAGACCCGTGAAGTTTGACGCTCGCCCCAGCTGGAGAATCCTTGTCTCCGTGGCTGCTGCGCTCGGGACGAGAATGAAATACAATACTGCCGAAGATGTCTTTGGTGAAATTGCAAACGTCGTTCCGGTGTACCGAGGGATGAGCTTTGCAAGAATCGGTTCGAAGGGGGTGTTGTCCAAATCGTCCCCTGTTCCGGTAAAAACTTAGACCAGCCACGAATACTTGAAATCGATGCTCTGATCATGGACATCCTCATTGCTTCCACAAAAATCGCTGTTGTGCTTGCGGCAATGCTTACGTCGGTCGTGTTCCTCGTTCTTGTCGAACGACGCATGAGTGCCTTCATTCAGAATCGCATCGGCCCGAACAGAGTAGGACCGTACGGCTTGCTCCAATCGGTGGCCGATGTCGTGAAACTTCTGATGAAGGAGGATATTGTGCCGGCAAAAGCGAACAAGCCGTTGCATGATCTGGCGCCCATCATCTCGATTGCCGTTGCGATGACAACCTTCGCCGTCATACCGTTTGGAAATGCCATTGAGCTGTTCGGGACAACTATCAAGCTGCAAATCGCCGATGTGAACATCGGGATCCTTTACATCCTTGCGATCACATCGCTCGGCGTGTACGGACTCACGCTGGCGGGGTGGTCGTCGAACAACAAGTACTCGTTGCTCGGCGGGCTCCGTTCATCCGCACAAATGATCAGTTATGAGCTTTCGATGGGACTTGCCATCATCGGCGTGATATTGATGGCGGGAACACTTCGGCTTGATGTCATTGTTGAGAAACAAACGGAGTATCTTTTGGGGTGGCTTCCGGCATGGAACATATTCCTTCAGCCTGTCGCGTTCATTACGTTTTTCATCGCCGCCTTTGCGGAGACAAACAGGCTCCCATTCGATTTGCCGGAGGCGGAGCCGGAACTCGTGGGAGGATTTCACACGGAATACACGGGTCTCAAGTTTGGGCTTTTCTTCCTTGCGGAATACATGAACATGATCACTGCCAGCGCGATCGTGGTGACATTGTTCCTCGGAGGCTGGCATCTGCCGTATGCAGATATGCTGGGGTTGTCCGGCTTCGCCCTGAGCATCCTGCAGGTTCTCACGTTCTGCGGCAAGATCGTGTTGGTTCTCCTGTTCTTCATTGCGATCCGGTGGACGTTGCCACGCTTCCGGTATGACCAATTGATGAGCCTTGGCTGGAAGGTGATGCTGCCGCTGACGCTTGCCAACGCGCTTGTAACGGCTCTGATTCTCCTCGCGTTCTGATCTTCGAAGGATTCAGCATGGGCAGAGATAATGGAAAAATGATTCGCACGAAAGATCTCACGTTCTGGCAGAAGCTCTATCTGCCGGAGGTCTTCAAGGGATTGAGTCTGACGCTTTCTCAGATGTTCAAGCCGAAGTTCACGTACATGTACCCCGAAGAGCGGTTTCAGCCCCCGTCCTCGTTCCGGGGCAGGCCGATACTGGTCGAGGAGAACGGCGTCGAACGGTGCGTCGCCTGCGGATTGTGCTCAAGAGTGTGCCCGGCTCTTGCGATAGAGGTTCAGGCGTCTGAAACGGAACTCGAAAAAGAACGATATCCCGTCAGGTTTGAGATCAACATGGTGCGTTGCATCTTCTGCGGATTCTGCGAGGAGGTGTGTCCGGAAGAGGCAATCATCATGAGCAAGGAATACGAACTTGTGTTTAGCAGTCAGGAAGAGGCGATATTTGGCAAAGAGCGTCTCCTGACGCCTGCGGAGCAGGTTCGCGAGCGGCTCGAGTTCCTTCGAAACAGCCGATAAATTTCGACTCCGCGGCTTCGCCGTCACATTGAGAGGGGAACTCACCTCACCAATCCCAGGGGGGATTCAGTCATGTTTTCGCAATTGCTCAGTTGCGCCACGTACGGCGTCGACGCGTATGTTGTCTCAGTCGAGACGCATATCGAGCCCGCCCTGTTTCGCTTTTCCATCGTCGGATTGCCGGACAATGCCGTTCGCGAAAGCAGTGAGCGGGTCATTGCGGCGATCAGAAATTCCGGATATCCGTTCCCCTTCTTTCGCATCACCGTAAACCTTGCGCCTGCCGACGTGAAAAAAGAGGGATCGGCCTACGATCTGCCGATCGCGCTCGGGATTCTCGCGTCCAGCGGCACCATTCCGGGAGATTCGCTCTGCGATTATCTTCTCCTCGGTGAGCTGGCTCTCGATGGACGACTGCGTCCTATTCGCGGAGCGCTTGTCGTGGCGCTCGAAGCTCGGTCGCGAAATATCAGAGGAATCATACTGCCGCGTGAGAACGCGCGAGAGGCCGCTCTCGTCGAAGGAATAGAAGTGTATCCGATGGAGAGCCTTCAGGAAACCGTCGATTTCCTGTCTGGTAGAGAGAAGAACCGAACTCCGTTTCGCGTCGATGCCAAGCAGGTCTTTTCAGACGAAATGGTGTATGCGATCGATTTCGCCGATGTAAAAGGGCAGGAGAGTGTCAAGCGATCGCTCGAAGTGGCGGCCGCGGGAGGCCATAACATTATTCTGATCGGTCCGCCAGGATCGGGGAAGACTATGCTTGCAAAACGCCTCGCGACCATACTCCCTCCGCTCTCCTTTGAAGAGGCGCTTGAAACAACGAAAATACATTCCGTTGCCGGACTCCTTCCGACCCATTCCGCACTCGTCGCGACACGCCCGTTCCGGGCTCCTCATCACACGATCTCCGACTCTGCGCTTGTGGGCGGCGGAAGCATCCCGCGGCCCGGAGAGATTTCCCTTTCTCATAACGGAGTATTATTTCTCGATGAACTTCCCGAGTTCGCCAGGAACGTCCTGGAGGTGCTGCGTCAACCTCTTGAGGATGGTCGTGTGACGATCAGTCGATCGAAGATGTCAGTCGACTATCCGGCGAACTTCATGCTCGTCTGTGCCATGAACCCCTGTCCGTGCGGACATTACGGAAACCCCCAACAGTCGTGCAGCTGCACACCACTGCAGATCCAGAAATATGTCGGAAAGATCTCCGGACCCCTGCTCGACCGCATTGATATTCACGTCGAAGTACCGGCTGTCAAATATCAGGAGCTTTCTTCGCGGAGGGATGGAGAGCTCTCCGAACGCATACGCGATCGAGTTATCCGTGCCAGGGAGATCCAGCGTCAACGGTTTGCTTCTCCTGGATTGTATTCGAACGCCGACATGGAGACGCGTGAGATTAAGGAAGTGTGCGTGCTCGATCTGCCAGGAGCAGAGTTGTTGAAGCTTGCCATGCAGCGTTTCGGACTCTCTGCGCGCGCATATGACAGAATTCTGAAGGTCGCGCGTACGATTGCCGATCTGGAGGGAGCCGAGAACATCCGGCCTGAACATCTCAGCGAAGCCATTCAGTATCGGAGCCTGGATCGGACCTTCTATGCTGTCTGAGAATCGGCCCTTATCTCTCGGACTCGTATGCTTTATTGTTTTGAGAATTTCAGAAACAGCGCTGGGATAACAATCATATTCAAGGCGGTCGAACTCAGGAGTCCTCCCAGGATCACAATTGCCATCGGCGACTGAATTTCGTTTCCGGGTTCATGACCGGCAATTGCCAGAGGAATCAATGCGAGTCCCGCTGCGAGGGCGGTCATCAACACCGGACTGAGCCTCTCCATTGATCCCTGGCGAATAGCCCCGACGAGCGACTTGCCTTCCGCAAGAAGCGTATTATAATGCGAAACCATCAGGATGCCGTTCCTCGTGGCGATTCCGAACAACGTGATGAATCCAACAAGCGATGCCACACTTATGACACCGCTCGAGAAGAATACGGCGCCAATTCCGCCAATTAACGCGAGAGGAAGATTCACCATAACGACCATGGCAGTTCGCATCGACTTGAATTCGATGTACAGCAGAAGGAAGATCGTGAAGATGGCAGCGATGCCCAGCAGGGATATGACTCGCGTCGCCTCTTGCTCGCTCTCAAACTGGCCGCCGTATTCGATAAAATAGCCCTGAGGGAGCGTTACGTTCATCCCGATCCGCCGTTGGATGTCCCCGACTACACTCCTCAAATCACGATCCGAAACGTTTGACTGAACAACAATTTTCCGCTGGACATTCTCCCGGCTAATCGTATTGATCCCTTTTTCCGAAACAATGGTCGCCAGTTCCTGGATGGGGACTTTGACGCCCAATGGGGTGTCGAACAGTGCCTGTCGGATCTTCTCTATGCTGCCGCGGTGATTCTCATTGAATCGAACGAGAAGATCGAAACTTTGCTGCCCCTCGAGAACCTGTGAAACGACCTCGCCATTGAACGCCACATCGAGTGCCTCGGAAAAATCAGCCACGGTCATTCCGTATCTTGCCATCTGAAGTCTGTTTGCTTTGATTCGGATTTGCGGAACGTTCATCTGTTGTTCAGTGGCCAAATCGACAATCCCTTCGACCTGTTCCATTTGCTTCCGAACTTCTTCGGCGATTGACCGCAAGCGGAACAAGTCGGGTCCAAAGATCTTGACTGCAATGTTGGCCCGGGTACCAGAAAGCATGTGATCAATACGGTGTCCGAGGGGCTGGCCAATTGTGATATTGGTACCGGGCACAACGGAGAGCATCTTCCGGAGATCCGACAGCACCTGCTCCTTCGACATTCCGTTAAGCTCTAACCGGGCATCCAGCTCAGCAGAGTTGACGCCCTGGGCGTGCTCGTCCAGCTCGGCTCTCCCCGTGCGGCGGGCCGTAGAGACTATCGATGGGTGACTCAGGAGAATCTTCTCGACGTGATTTCCGATCTTGTTGGATTCGTGGAGGGAGGTCCCTGGCATTGTAACAACGCTGATGGTTAGGGACCCTTCATTGAATTCGGGAAGGAAGGCACGGCCAAGAAACGGAACAATCGCGACGGCTGCAATCAGCGAGATTCCGGCGGATACAAGGACAAGTCCGGGTCTGCTGAAAACAATGTCGAGTGTCCGGGAGTAGACCGCCTTCAAACGCAAGACCAAGAAGCTGTCCTCTTTTCGCTCCAGGAATCCAGCACGGGGGAGCATGAAGGCGCACAATGCCGGTGTAACAGTCAGCGCGATGATAAGAGACGCGCCGATTGAAGCAATATAGGCGATGCCCAAAGGACGCAGCAAACGTCCTTCGACACCGGTCAGGAAGAAAAGAGGCAGAAACACAGCAATGATAATCAACGTTGCATTGACAATCGAAGACCGGATCTCCCGCGATGCATCGTAAATGACATCAAAGGCGGGGCGTGGGTTCTGAGCATGCTTGTTTTCCTTCAACCGCCGGAACACGTTTTCCACATCAATAATGGCATCATCAACAATCGCACCGATGGCAATTGCCATTCCCCCGAGTGTCATGGTATTGATAGTGATATCGAAAAGCTTCATCACAAACACGGCGAAGATGAGCGACAGCGGCATTGCTGTCAGCGAGATGAAGGTTGTTCGGGTGTTTGCGAGGAACAACACCAATACAACAATGACGAGTATGGCTCCATCCCTGAGGGCGGCGACAACGTTGTCTATGGCCACCTGAATAAAGTCAGCCTGCCTGAAGATGTGCGAATTTATTGTCATTCCTTCCGGCAGGGTTTTCTGAATCTCATCGAGTGTCTGCTCTATTCGTCTTGTGAGTTCCAGGGTGTTGGCGCCCGGTTGCTTCTGAATGGAAATCACAACGGCAGGCTTGGCGTTAACCGAGGCATCCCCGATCTTTACTGCCGCATCTATCTCCACGTCCGCGATATCTCTGACAAGAATAGGAATACGGTTTCGGATGGCGACGACCGCGCCCCTGATATCGTCAGTTGAATACACACGGCCGAGGCCTCGTATGAGATACTCTTGCCCCTTTTCCATGAACACGCCGCCCGAGGAATTCTGATTCGATTCTTCAACGGCACGTAGAACTTCTTGAAGGGAGAGACGGTATGCACGGAGCCTGTCCGGGTCGACAAGAACCTGATATTGCTTCCGGCCTCCGCCGATGGGAATGACCTGAGAAACACCCGGAACCGCGAGAAGCCTCTTGCGAATCGTCCAATCTGCAATCGTGCGTACATCGAGCTCGCTGTGATGATCGCTGGAAAGGCTCACAAGCATGATTTCGCCCATGATGGATGAAATCGGTGCAAGCACTGGTTGGGCAACGCCGCGCGGAAGCTGTGAGCTCACAAGTTGAAGTTTTTCGTTGACGATCTGGCGGGCGATGAAAATATCGGTTCCCCAATCGAACTCAACCCAGATAATGGAGATACCCATGGCTGACGATGAGCGCACACGTCGAACGCCAGTCGCCCCGTTGACCGCTGTTTCCACAGGGAACGTGACCATGGTTTCCACTTCCTCGGTCGCCATGCCATGGGCCTCTGTGAGGATAACCACGGTTGGCGCAGTAAGGTCGGGAAAAACATCAACCGGGATCTGGGTGACTGTCAACGCTCCGATAATGGATAAAGCGCCGGCGCCAATCACGACGAGAAACTTGTTCTTAAGGGAAGCTTTGATAATTCTATCGAGCATAGTTCAATTCCTAGTGCGAGTGTCGCTCAAGTCCGTCGTGCGTGTGTTCATGAATACGGTGATGCTCCTCGCCCGCCAAGTCTTCGGGATCAACATGAACGAGGACATCTCCAAGGTTTTCAAACTTGTGGAGTAGCTGATGGCGAACCTCGGTTGCGATTGCATGACCCTCGGTAACGGACAGATGTGAGTCCACGGCAACGTTAATTTCAACACGCAGGCGGTGACCCAGCCATCGTGCCCTTGCTGCTCCAACAGATTTCACCCCTTTGATATGCTGCGTTGCATGGAGAATCTCGTCGAATAATCCCGTTTCGATTCCATCGAGCAAACGAGCAACAATGGACTTTCCAGATTCCCACACGATAAAGAGAATAGCAATGGTGATGCCGATCCCGACAAGAGGATCGGCAAGCGGAAAGCCGATCCAGACGCCAATTGCTCCGACGAGAACACTTAGACTCGTCCATCCGTCCACACGAGCGTGATAGCCATCGGCAACCAAAGCCGCACTTCCGATTTGTTTGCCAACCTTGATTCGAAACAAGGCAACGGCTTCGTTTCCGAGGAATCCGACCACAGAGGCCGCGATCACCGCCCACACATATGAGATCTCTGCTGGGTGAAAGAATCTGTCAACCGCTTCATAGCCCGCCACGAATGCACTAGCAAGGATTGTAAGGACAACGGCAACGTCTTCGACGCGGCCCCAGCCGTATGTGAACCTCTTGGTTGGCGTAAGCCGGGCAAACATGAAAGCCACCGCGAGCGGCACAGCGGTAAAAGCGTCACCGATGTTATGAATTGTGTCGGCAAGCAGGGCAACGCTGTTGGAGAGAACAACCACGGCAATTTGAAGAAACGCTGTCATCATCAGTCCGACGAAGGACCATTTTACGGCCCACACTCCACGCTTGGAAGTGGCCATCAAAGGATCAACGACGCCGTGCGTGTGAGCATGATGCCGGTGGTCCTGCGAATGGTCATTATTGCCTGCTGTACCCATGACAGATCCTTGATCTCTAATGCTCATGCCCGTGTGCTGGAAGCTGCGAAGAAAGCGAAGCCAGCCGGACCTGGTACGCCCCGACCGTCACGACGCGCTCACCTTCTGCGAGTCCGCTCAGAATCCCCACATCCGTTCCGTTCCTCTCACCCAGGGTCACATCCCGTTTTACAAACGCTTCGCCTTCCACCTGTACATAGACGCTGTAGCGTCCCTCTTCTTCGACCAAGGCAGATTCAGAAACAACGAGCGCTCTTTTTTCGTCACCTACGGCAATGCTCACTTCACCAAACATGCCCACCCGCAGGCGCCCATCCGGGTTCCGGATTTCAAAGATAACGGGGAATGTTCGGGTCTCAGGATCTATGGCTGCGCCAACGGTGACGAGCTTGCCGTTTTCTTCGCTCACCTCGAACTGTTCGATGCCCCCGGCGAATTGGATCCAGGCCTGCCTTGGACGGCTGAGTCTTCCAATTTCAGTTGATGCAACGTTTGCCCGCATCCAAAGCGAGCCTGTGTCAATGATGCGAAATAAGGGCTCACCGGCGTTCACCTGTTTCCCGGGCACGACATTCATCTCGACGATGGTTCCGGAGAGGGGAGTTCGGAGGGTGAATCCGCCAAACGATTGACTCTCATCATTTGAACCTGCAAACTTGCGCAGCGTTTGATAGGTCGCTTCGGCTCCTTTGAATTCAGCGTCTGCTTCCTGGTATTCTTTTTCCGAAATCAGGCCCGCAGCGTAGAGTTTCTTTGCGCGCTCGAATTCTTTGGCGGTAAGATCGCGGTCTGATTGCGCCTCGATGAACCGTGAAGCGAAGTTTTCGACACCGCCGGGAGTTTCAGCTGAGGGGAGCATCAATGCGAGTGGATCGTCGCGGCGGACGTATTGTCCAATGGTCGGAAGGTTACGGTTCTCTTCCGACGGTATTGTGCCGGTAAATGGCGCCGGGACGATTGCCTCGTTGTTGAGCTTTGGAACGATCTCGCACGCAGCCCGGATCGTACCAGTCAAGCGCATCACTTCCGCCGCCTGTGTGCGGAAATCCGTGTTCCACTGCTGTTCTTTCAGGAATGTGATGACTTGTTCGCCCTGAGACGCTTCCTCAGATGGAATTTCCTCCAAAGCTGAAAATACCCGCAGTCCTTCAACGTACAGAGTGTCCGTCGAGCCACCGTCGATGATCATCATGAGTCGATAGATCCCCGGTTGACCAAACGTTACCGTGGGTCTGAAGATGCCGGGAGAGGTTGGCTCCTTTGCTGTCGCAGTGACTGTCGATCGGCCAGCCGACGTGAACAAAAGTGATAGCGTCCCTTCCCTCACTGGCTTGAAATCGGACAACCAAGTCAAGTGAACTGCGAAGCGCTTCTCCTCACCAACGATAAGAGGGGGATACTCCATGAAGAGCTCCGATTTATCTGTCCAGAGTGTTATCGATCCGCCGCCCTGGGCACCCGAATTCCTCGCCTCATCCGTGCGGGTGCAACCAAGCAGAGCAAGAGCGGTGATGGTGCAAATAGCAAAATGCATTACTTTCATAGTGAAAGTCCTTCGTGAACCCAAAAGAGATTTGAGTCGGCTCAAAATGGAATGAATCACCCGCGTCAGCAGAGTGACCCGGCGAATTGAGGGATAATTCCTAAGAAACAGCGGGCGGAGAGCGACCTGAGTCCGGGTGGTCTGCCCGTGCGAGAAGCGGAGGCGGGAACTCCCAGGGTAATGCGAACAGGAATGAAATCGAGAGATTTGAAAACGCCGGTTTCGTCAAGTCGACGGGAACGGTGATGAAACCGTGAATCAAATGCCCCGCCCGCAACGTCGGAGCAGGAAGAGCGATGAGTCGAACAATAGGGACTGCGTGATCATGGACCCGATCGGCAAGCACTGCACGGGTGTGACTGAAAGCAACAACCTCATCCGGATGCACATGCGCTGTCCATGAATGCGAATGGAGATTTTCGCCTTCGTGTTTGTGATTCAGCGATTCATGAAAGTGCAAACCGTCCCCCAATATCAGTCCAATTGCATAAGAGAAAACGATGGCTGACAGAGGGACAAAATGCAACGATATTCGGCGTATTGGTGACATTGTCGACGTTGTTCAATGTAGAGAATTCCGCTTCTAACTGCACGACAAATTTTCATGGGGCCAACTTTTTCTGAATGAGAGCTTCGCCACTAAGACTGTGCGGATGTCCCTCGTCCAAAGCCTGACTGTTGAAAAAAGCGATCAGTTTCTTGCCAACTGCACGGGAACACATCCCGTGGTTCCTCTCCAACCTGCTCAACGTCCCCGGATCTATCCCGATCTGTCGGGCAAGCTCCTTCTGCGTCATTCCTTGATCCCGCCGGTATTTCAATAGCTTCTCTCCCAACGTCTTCGGCTCATTTGGGGCAAGATCATAACCAAGGAATTCTCGGATTGCCGGTTGATATCTGAGTGTCGGCTTCGATCTGTTCCACTCCCAGTTGCGGATCGTGTCAACCTCGACTCCAAGACGGTCGGCAAGCTGGCTCTGGGTCATCTCAAGCTCCATTCTCCGCTTCCGAATGTGGTCCCCGATGGTGTTCAGAACAGTGGGCAGTTTCGTAAGTTTTTGGGCTGTTAAGCGGATTTGACAGAAAGGCCATGAACCCCTGTCCGTGCGGACATTACGGAAACCCCCAACAGTCGTGCAGCTGCACACCACTGCAGATCCAGAAATATGTCGGAAAGATCTCCGGACCCCTGCTCGACCGCATTGATATTCACGTCGAAGTACCGGCTGTCAAATATCAGGAGCTTTCTTCGCGGAGGGATGGAGAGCTCTCCGAACGCATACGCGATCGAGTTATCCGTGCCAGGGAGATCCAGCGTCAACGGTTTGCTTCTCCCGGATTGTATTCGAACGCCGACATGGAGACGCGTGAGATTAAGGAAGTGTGCGTGCTCGATCTGCCAGGAGCAGAGTTGTTGAAGCTTGCCATGCAGCGTTTCGGACTCTCTGCGCGCGCATATGACAGAATTCTGAAGGTCGCGCGCACGATTGCCGATCTGGAGGGAGCCGAGAACATCCGGCCTGAACATCTCAGCGAAGCCATTCAGTATCGGAGCCTGGACCGAAGTTTCTACGGCATTGTCTGAAGAACCGATCTCGTCTTCAACACCCGCTTTCTTGTAACTCCATCACGCATTGTGTATATTCATCACACCGCCACTCATTTTGTCCACGTGGTCTCGCATGAAGATTGGCAGCATCAATATCGATCGCCCCGTTGTCCTTGCTCCTATGGAGGATGTGACAGACCGTTCGTTCCGATTGATCTGCAAGCGACTCGGGGCTGATATGTTGTACACAGAGTTTGTGAACGCCGAGGGGTTGGTTCGCCAGTCCGATAAAACCCGCCGCAAAATGCTTTTCGACGATGACGAACGTCCTTTCGGGATTCAGCTCTATGGCGGAGTCGATACGTCGATGGAGGGAGCCGCTCGGATGGCCGAAGAGCTTCATCCTGACCTCATCGATATCAATTGCGGTTGCTGGGTGAAGAATGTCGCGATGCGGGGCGCCGGTGCCGGCTTACTGAGAGATCTGCCGCGATTGGAACAGCTCGTCTCAACTGTCGTGAAAAGCGTTTCCCTACCCGTCACTGTGAAGACTCGGCTCGGATGGGATGCCGAAAGCATTAAGATCGTCGAGGTCGCAAAGATGCTTGAACAGACAGGCATCAGGGGACTGACGATTCATTGCCGCACGCGCGCACAAGGCCACAAGGGTGAACCCGATTTCAGCTGGATTCCCGAGATCAAGCGCCATGTCTCAATTCCGATTATTGCCAACGGTAGCCTGGAGACACCCGAACAAATTCAAAGGGTGTTCAGTGAAACCGGCTGTGACGGTGTCATGATCGGTCGAGCCGCGATCGACAATCCCTGGATATTCGAGCAAACCAAGATGTACCGTGCAACGGGATCATATGCCCCGGTATCTGTCGATCAACGGATCGAACTAATGCTGACGCACTTGGGTCTCGCCGTTCAGCACAAAGGAGAGCGAAAAGGTATCATCGAGTTTCGCAAGCACTACAGCGGGTATCTCAAGGGGATACCCAATTCCGCAAGTCTCCGCTCCGAGTTGATGCAATATACGTTGCACACGCCAATCGTCGAAAAGATCCAGCGGTTCCACGAGCGGCTCGCATCTGATTGCTCTGCCCCTCCGATGGTCCGACCAGTGAATGAAAATGGATAAGAAGCATGTCGCTCACATCCTTGAAGAGATCGGCACGTTGCTCGATCTCCGCGGCGAAAACAGCTTCAAGTGCCGCGCCTATCATAATGCCGCACGCACGATTGAATCGTTGGGCGAAGATCTCGAGCAGCTCGTCCGATCCGGTGAGCTGACAAATGTTAAGGGAATCGGAAAGGGAATTGGCGACAAGATTACCGAGCTCGTCACCACGGGCCGGATGGAGTACCATGAGGAGCTCAAACGCTCGCTCCCCCCTGGTCTTCCGGATATGCTCAGAATCCAGGGACTCGGACCGAAGAAGGTCAAAGTTCTTTTTGATCAGCTCGGTATCGAATCGATCGCCCAACTGAAGCAAGCAGCGGAGGAGCACCGTCTGCAAAACCTGGATGGCTTCGGCGCCAGGACGGAAGAGAACATACTTGTCGGGATCGATTCCCTCGAGAGGCATGCCGATCGTTTTCTGTATCCAGTGGCCTCTGAGGCCGCAAGGAGGATCGTCGAATCGCTCAAGCGACTTCCGGGTGTGACGGCGTGCGAAATCACCGGCAGTTTGCGTCGGAAGAAGGAGACAATCGGTGATATCGATATTCTCGTGAGCGCTTCGGAAAAACAGCGAAAGCCGATCATGCAGGCATTTTCATCGCATGAAGAGGTTGTGCGGGTGATTGCTCAGGGTGAGACGAAATCGAGCGTCACGCTTCGAATCGGCATCAACTGTGATGTGCGGATAGTGTCGAAGGCGGAATTCCCTTTCGCCCTCAATTATTTTACGGGCAGTAAGGAACACAACGTCGAAATGCGCTCTCGCGCCCTTGCGAAGGGATGGTCATTGAACGAATACGGCTTCTCGCCGGCAAAAGGGGGGAAGGGCAAACGACGCATCCCGGAGTGCACAACCGAGAACGATCTCTATCGGGCACTTGGTCTTGAGTTCGTCCCGCCCGAATTACGGGAGGAGATGGGGGAGTTTGAGGCAGCCGAACAAGGGATGCTCCCCGAACTTGTCGAGCTCAAAGATCTTCGGGGAACGTTTCATTGCCACACGAACTTCAGCGACGGGGCAAATTCGCTCGCTGAGATGGTGGCTGCAGCTCAAGCCCTCGGCTGGAGCTACCTCGGTATTGCAGATCACAGCCACTCGGCCGCGTATGCCGGGGGACTTTCGCCCGCAAGAGTAAGAGCGCAATTCAAAGAGATCGAAAGCGTCCAAAAGCGGCTCAAGGGTTTTCGAATCTACAGAGGCTCAGAGGTTGATATTCTGAGTGATGGGTCGCTCGACTTCAACGACAAAATCTTGGCTTCTTTCGACTATGTCGTGGCCTCTATCCATAGCAAATTCAAGATGAACGAAGCTGAGGCAACCAAGCGCATCATCAAGGCGTTGAAAAACAAGTTCGTGACGATGCTCGGCCATCCGACGGGAAGACTGCTCCTTAGTCGGGACCCATACCCGGTGAACATGACAGAAGTGCTTCAGGCGGCAGCAGACTACGGTAGGGCGATTGAGATCAATGCCCATCCGATGCGGTTGGATCTCGATTGGCGATTGGTTCGCCAGGCGAAAGCGAAGAAGATCCCAATTTTCATCAATCCAGATGCGCACAACACAGAAGGATTGAGGGATGTCGAATACGGCGTGAATGTCGCGCGGAAGGGATGGTTGAGCGCTAAGGACGTCGCAAATACGTGGAGTCAACGACAAATCGACAGATTCTTTCAGAAGTAGAGGGTCAAGCAGATCAGACCGCGGACAATAGTGAAAGAACCGGATAGTCGCGTATACCAAACACAAATCGCTTTGGACCGATCCTTCTGGTTTACGCCATTGCGCGGTCAGTATGAGCCTCGTCGCCGGCACCATCATCGACCTCCCGGAGCACGCTGTGTGAGCGGTCGTCGCACTGGTAATTGCTGGCGATCGGTGCAATAATACGGTGGAAGGAGTTTGCCCGTTCACAAGGTGGAGTCATAGACTTGAGTCGGATGAAAGATTCCAGCAAGAAGCACGAAGAGATCAGTGTGACCCGCGTACGGACAAGGAAGATCATCAATGAACTTCAAAAGGATTTTCCAAGTTCAAAAACAGCATTACGATATCGCAATCCTTTAGAACTTCTTATAGCTACAATTCTCTCTGCTCAATGTACGGACACCCGTGTCAACATCGTCACCAAGGATTTGTTTAAGCAATATAGGAACGCTAACGACTTTGCGCGGACGAAACAGGAGAAACTGGAAGGGGAGATACGATCAACGGGCTTCTATCGGAATAAAGCCCGGAGCATCATAGGGGCATGCAGGGCAATCGTCGACCAGCACGGCGGCAGTGTGCCGAAGACAATGGAGGAGCTCATCAGACTCCCAGGAGTGGGGCGGAAGACCGCCAATTGTGTTCTAGGTGGCGCGTTTGGAATTAATGAAGGGGTTGTCGTCGATACGCATGTCCGGCGCCTAAGCCAGCGACTCGGATTGACAGCCCATAGTGATCCGGAAGAGATCGAACAAGACCTGATGAGAGTTGTGCCTCGAGAATTGTGGTACGATTTCAGCAATCTGCTGATATGGCACGGAAGGAACACCTGTACCGCGCGAAGCCCAAAGTGTCAAACATGTTCGCTCGCGTCACATTGTCCTTCTGCAATTATATTGTCGAGATAAATCGATTCAATTTCCTTAGTTCAAAGAACTTAATGCCAATGAAGTAATTGTAGATCTCAGCACTCAGCAAGCGATCATGGACGGAGGAGAAGATGACTTACGCGGACGCGCTCGCCATCATGCACGAACACACACAAAGCGATGCACTTCGGAAGCACATGTATGCCGTTGAGGCCGCAATGCGAGCATACGCACGAAAATATGGTGAGGACGAAGAAAAATGGGCAACCGTAGGGATTCTCCACGATTTCGACTACGAGAAGTTTCCTGATGCTCCCGATCATCCGTTGAAGGGATCGGAAATCCTCAAGGAACGTGGGTTTTCCGAAGAGATCCGTCACGCCATTCTCGGACACGCGAGCTACACGAATGTCTCGCGGGATACTCTGATGGCGAAAGTGCTCTTTGCGTGTGATGAGTTGTGTGGATTCATTTCTGCCGTCTCAGTGATCCGACCGAACAAGGTGATGGACCTTGAGGTCTCCTCGGTGAAAAAGAAGCTCAAGGACAAGGCCTTTGCCAAGAACGTAAGTAGGGAGGATATCCAGCAGGGGGTGGCGGAATTGGGGGTGTCGCTCGACGAACACATCAAGTTCGTGATTGACGCGATGAAGGGGAGTGCAGAAAGACTCGGGCTATCGGGATAAGAGTCCCGATTCAGTTAATAACTGCAAGGCGTAAAAAGGGAAACAAGTGACAATGTCATGCTGATCCCGACGATTTCTGTCGGGAGACGCATCTGATCTCTCGGTGTTCAGATGCTGCGGCTGTCTCGCCGCTTGGGCTTGGCCGCTCTGCCCCGCCCGCGCCACCGTGAAACAGCAGCCCCGCCCCAAGGTGACTCAGAACGGGGTTGTTCTTTTCCAGACGGGAAAAGCAAATTGAATTCCTACAGCTTCTCAAATCTCGCCTGGAAGAACCTCAGGTACTTGGGCTCATAGACCATGTTGAGACCCTTGATGTTCTCCCGCTGTTGATATGCCTCTTCGACCGCTTCCACTGTCACGTCGCAGTGCGCCTGTGTATAGACACGGCGCGGGAATGTAAGCCGCACAAGCTCGAGCTTCGGATAATAGTGATCTCCTGTTTCCTTGTTCCGCCCCGCAGAGACGATCCCGCGTTCCATCGACCGAATACCCGATTCCTCATACAGCTCGGCTGCAAGCGTCTGGGCCGGAAATTCCACTTGCCGGAGATGGGGAAGGAACTTCTTCGCGTCGAGAAAAATTGCGTGGCCGCCGACGGGCTGAACAAACGGAATTCCCGCGCTCTTCAATTTCTCGCCGACGTATTCCACCTGACCGATTCGTGCCCGGATATGGTCTTCATGCACCGCTTCTTCAATCCCTCTGGCCATGGCCTCCATATCTCGACCAGCCAGTCCACCATACGTATGCAATCCCTCATAGACCACGACGAGATTGCGCGCCTCTTCAAAGATATCCCATTCATTCAGCGCGAGGAATCCGCCAATATTGACCAGCAAATCCTTCTTACCGCTCATTGTGCAGCCATCTGAATAACTGCAGAGCCCCTTCAGAATCTCTTTTACGCTTTTCGACTCGTATCCTTTTTCTCGAAGCTTGATAAAATACGCGTTCTCGATTGCACGCGTGGCGTCAAGGATCACTCTGATGCTATGTTTCTGACAAAGGGCGCGAACCTGGCGAAGATTCTCCATGGAAATGGGTTGTCCCCCCGCCATGTTGACGGTTGCCGCAACAGAGATATACGGGATTCGCTCTGCACCAACCCGTTTGACAAGATCTTCGAGCTTCTGCAGATCGATGTTCCCCTTGAACGGATGGAGATTCTCCGGGTCGTGTGCTTCGTCAATAATCACGTCCACGAAGGTTCCGCCGGCAAGTTCCTGGTGCAATCGCGTCGTCGTGAAGTACATATTTCCCGGGATGAAATCACCCTTCTTGATCAGAATCTGTGAGATCATATGCTCGGCGCCACGTCCCTGGTGAGTGGGGACGAGGTACTTGTATCCGTAATACTCCTGGACCTTTGCTTCGAGATTGTAGTAATTCCTGCTTCCTGCATACGCTTCATCCCCGAGCAGCATTCCCGCCCATTGATAATCGCTCATCGCATTTGTCCCGCTGTCGGTCAGCAGGTCGATATACACGTCTTCCGATCGGAGGAGAAAGGTATTGTATCCCGCCTCCTTCAGTGCGTTCGCGCGTTCTTCACGAGTGGTCATCTTCAACGGTTCGACAACTTTGATCTTGAAAGGCTCAGCCCACGATCTTCGCTTGATACTGTTCATAAAATCCTCTGAACTATCGGTCGTGACGAAAAGAATCTTTCAAATCTAAACGAAATTGTCGCGACAAACAAGGCTCGTTGGTTCTCGGACGATCGTGCACACCAATGTCCCGGCTTGATTTTCAGTCTTCGAACGCCTATCTTGACACGCAAATGATCCGCACATCGACTCTCAAGAAGCTCCGTGACATTGTGGGGGGAGAACATTATTTCGACTCTCCCGAACAGAAACTCGTCTACTCGTACGACGCAACCCCCCTGTACGAACAACTCCCCGAAGCAATCGTCTCTCCGCAGAGCGTCGAGCAGATTTCGAAGATTCTCCAGCTCGCGAATTCTGAGGCGTTCGCCGTCGTTCCGCGCGGTTCTGGTTCGGGCTTGAGCGGGGGATCAATTCCGGTCGAAGACTGCATCGTCCTCCTCACAAATCACTGGGATCGCATTCTTGAAATCGATGAGCGGAATCTTACCGTTACCGTTGAGCCCGGAATCATCACCGGACAACTCCAAACAGAAATGGAGAAGATCGGCTATCTCTATCCGCCTGATCCCGGCAGTTCTTCGATCTGCACCATCGGCGGAAATGTTGCTGAAAATGCGGGAGGAATCCGGGGACTCAAATACGGCGTCACGAAAGACTATGTGATGGGATTCGAATTCGTGCTTCCGAGCGGAGAAGTCATGATGATCGGGGGCAAGAACGTCAAGGACGTCTCGGGATACAATTTGAAGGATCTTCTCATCGGATCGGAGGGAACTCTCGGCGTTTTCACAAAGATCGTTCTGCGTCTCATCCCGAAACCCGAACACAGCAGCACTCTGCTGGCGTACTTCGATCGCGCGTCCGATTCAGCCGAGGCAGTCTCGGCCATTACGGCATCCAAGATTACCGCCGCAGCCCTGGAATTTTTGGACAATACGACAATCCGCTGCGTTGAGGATTACGCCCGGATCGGGCTGCCGACAACCATCGAGGCCCTTCTCTTGATTGAACTGGATGGACGCAGGGGAGAGGTCGAACAGGACCTTGTTCAGGTTTCGGAGATTTGTCGGCGTCATCGCGCTTCGCAACTCCGCATCGCCAAATCTGCGGCTGAGGCAACCCAGCTGCGCACTGCGCGGAAGGCCGCCTTTGCTGCGCTTGCCCGCGTCAAACCGACGACAATTCTTGAGGACGCGACCGTCCCGCGAAGCGAAGTTGCACCTATGCTCGAGCAAATCAACGCCATAGCGTCGAAGCATGATCTCATGTTCGGGAACTTTGGGCACGCGGGCGACGGCAACCTTCATCCTACGTGCCTGACAAACGAACACGATAAGGACGAAATCCATCGCACGGAACTCGCTTTTCACGAAATCTATTCGGCCGCGCTCCGATTGGGTGGCACAATCACCGGCGAACATGGAATCGGGCTTTCAAAGCGGAAGTTCCTGGAGCATGCAGCATCCAGGACACATCTGGAGCTTATGCGATCTGTGAAAGCTATCTTCGATCCGAACATGGTCCTGAATCCCGGCAAAATCTTCACGACCCGTCCGCGTTGTGAAGGGCCATTACCCATCTCAAAGGAAAAGCTCAACAAATATCTTGAACTCGGCGCGTATTGCTGATTTTCGTGATGAGAGTTAGTCAATGCTACCTGCAAATGTTTCTGGAGAGTACTCACGGGTGATCAACATCCAATCCCTCCAAGCTCTCTCTCATCCAACGAACGAGCTCGAGAAGCTCTGCATTCACTGCGGACTCTGTCTTCCGACTTGTCCGACCTATTGCCTGACCAAATCCGAACGATCTTCGCCTCGCGGCCGGTTGAAGCTGATACGAAACAGCCGGGAGCACGGTAACTCATACACAAAGGAATTCGTGGCGGAAATGTACTTCTGTCTTGAATGCCTCGCATGTGAGTCCGCTTGTCCGGCAGGAGTCCCATTCGGTTCTTATATGGAGAGTGCCCGCGCGGCCATCGCCGAAAAGAAAGTGCTGCCGTTGGTGACGCGTATCCTCAGATCTGCGATGCTGAAGTGGTCTTTCAAAACACGTCCGCGTCTTGTGTTCATCTCCCGAGTGCTAAGATTCGTTGCCACCAGCAGTAAGATCAAAGTATTTGAACCTTTTCGCCGGGCAGCTTCCAAGTTGGGACTTCCCATTCGCTTGGTCGGACTCATTCCCGATGGTCGGATTGAAAGCGTATCGTCGATGAGGCAAATCCAGCCTGCCACTTCAACAGGTTCAAAGAAGCTTCGCGTTGGGTTCGTGACCGGTTGCGTCATGGACATATCGTATAGCGAAGTAAACGTTGACACTGTTGAGCTGCTCCGTCGATTCGGTTGCGAGGTGATTACTCCCGAGAACCAATGGTGTTGCGGCTCGGTACATGCGCACCAAGGCGAAATGGTTTACGCGCGCGATATGGCAGCAGATCTCATGGAGAAGTTTGAAGTCGATAAACTTGATGTGATAGTTGCAAACGCTGCCGGATGTTCCGGATTTTTAAAGAAATATGCTGCTCTATTTCAACAAAATGATCCATCCAGAGACAAGGCAATGGCATTTGCGGGGAAGGTGCTCGACGTGGTCGAGTTGCTCGATGCGCTCACGCGCGAGCGATATGATCTTTCACTCACGATTGAATATCAAAACAAGCGCGTGACGTTTGACGATCCGTGTCATTTGATTCACGCCCAAAAAGTGCGACATGCTCCGAGGAATGTTCTTCGTTCGATTCAGAAGCTTGATTTTGTCGAACTCCCCGAATCTGATTGGTGTTGCGGCAGCGCGGGAATCTACAACATCACACACCATGCGGAATCCATGCAGCTCCTTGACAGAAAGATTCGGCACATTCAGTCGATCGGTGCCGATATCGTGATCACGTCCAATCCAGGCTGCATGATTCAGCTCAAGCATGGACTGGCTGAACACGGATTGCGAACTGACGTGCTCCACATTGTGACCTACTTGCGGAGGGCTCTTGCGGCATAAAAGGCTTCGTGTGTATCTCTCAGGCGGTATGGAATATGCAAAGGGAGAGGGAATAGAATGGCGCGCCGAACTCGGAGAATGGCTCACCAGACAACTGCGCCATAGAGTGTTCAATCCGAACGCGGAAAGCGTCAAGTATTTTCGACGGAAGTCTCATACGGTTGACTTCAGGCAATTGAAATTTCAGAACTTAGACCTTTTTTCGAAAGTCGTTCGCGGGATTGTTGATTTCGATTCTCGGGAAATCGCTCATCGATCGGACTACGTCATATGTCTTTGGGATCGGAGCGCCCAACGTGGCGCCGGCACCAAAGGAGAACTCACCATCGCACGGTTCTTCCGGAAGCCCGTCTACGTCGTGACACGGACAAAGCATGAAAACATCCCCGGATGGATTTTGGGATGCAGCACGAGGTTTTTCACGTCATTTGATGAGCTTAAGTCATTTTTGCTCGAAAGATATGGACACTCCCAACCGCTGAAGGACAACCTGAAAGGACGAAAACCATGGAAAGCAAGATGAAGAGGCGAGAGTTTCTCCGCTCTACGGCCATCGCAGGAATGGGAGCAGGCCTCTCAGGCGCGCTGCCACACGAACTTCTGGGTCAGCTCAAACCGACCTCCATCTTCAAACCTGTTTGCATCGCAAGTTCCAATGGTCTTCAAGCAACGGCAAAGGCCATGCAAATGATTCTTTCCGGCGCAGATGCCCTCGACGCAGTCATCGCAGGTGTCAATCTCGTCGAGGATGACCCCAACGACAATTCGGTCGGATATGGCGGCCTTCCGAATGAAGATGGAGACGTCGAACTCGACGCTTCGGTCATGCATGGACCTACGGGTCGTGGAGGCGCGGTTGCCTCACTCCGAAATATCAAGAATCCATCAAGAGTTGCGCGACTCGTCATGGAGCGCACCGATCATGTGCTGCTCGTCGGAGCAGGGGCGCTTCGCTTTGCAAAAGCCCACGGGTTCAAGGAGGAGAATCTGCTCACCGATGAATCACGGCGCGAATGGCTGAAGTGGAAAGAGAATCTCAGTACCGACGATGACTGGCTTCCTCCACACAACATTGAGACACTCGATATCGGAGAGGGGATCAAGTCGGCTGTGCGGAACACGGGGACAATCAATTGCTGCGCGATTGACCAGCGAGGGAACATCTCTGGATGCACGACTACAAGCGGATTGGCGTTCAAGATTCCCGGACGAGTCGGCGATTCTCCTATCCTTGGTGCGGGACTCTACGTCGACAATGACGTCGGCGCTGCGGGATCAACCGGCAGAGGAGAGGCGAATCTCCTCTCGTGCAGCAGCGTGATGATCGTCGAATACATGCGGCAGGGGAAATCTCCCGAACAGGCCTGTCTGATGGCATGCCAGCGAATTGCTGCACAAACCAAGATGAAACGCCTTCTCGACGACAAGGGGCGGCCAACATTCAACGTGAATTTCTACGCCGTCAACAACCGGGGCGAACATGGCGGAGCGGCAATTTGGAGCGGACCGCGATACGCCGTGAACGGGGGAGAGGCACAGAGCCGACTTCTTGAATGCGCATATCTCTACAAACGAGAGCGTCGGTAGTTCGATCCCATGCCCTGGATTGTTTCGGTTACGCTTACGATTGCACTGCCGCTGGTTGCCGTTTATGCCTATCTCGGCCGAAAATTCTATTTCGCCCTGACACATCTCAGGAGGATGAAACGGCGGAGAGCGGCGAGACTGATCGTCGCTGTTATCCTTTCCCTGAATCTCTTTCCAATTCTGCTGCTTGCAAGTTATGTGTTGATCGGACGATCGGCCTCTGTTCTCTATTCGGGTGAACGGTTGATTCTCGATCTCTGTTTTGTCTATCCGTTTTGGTTTTCGCTCGTCATCGCTACCGAACTCAGTATCATCCTTCTCTTCAGCGACATCGCTAAATTGGTGTTGCTCCCTCTCTATCGTATCTATCGTGCGACGTGGCGCAGATTAGAGGCCACGGGAATCTTTCTTGCCGGTCTGCTTGTTTCAATCTACTGCATAGTCGTGATCTCGCTCAACACCTGGTCAATCCGGGTGACCAGACACGAGATACCCTTGCCGGAATCAGCCCGTGCTCTCCATGGACTGCGAATCGCCCTGATCGCTGATGTACAGGGGGATTGGCGAACAACGCCGGACCGCATCAGGTCTTTTGTCAAAATAATCAACGAAGAGAGGGCCGACATGGTCCTCTTCGCAGGAGATCTGATTTCCTCCGGTACAAGGCACATCGCCTCGACCGCAGGAATTCTCAGGTCGATTCACGCTCCGCTCGGAACAATCGCAGCTGTTGGGGATCACGACATTTTTTCGGGCAAACAACTTGTCTGGGAGCGACTGACGGAAGCAGGGTTTCATCTGGTCGAGGACTCCACGATTTCGATGACATTGAGGGAAATCGATGTTTCGTTGACTGTTCTGACACATACGTATCGCCAGAAAACCACGCCCGCCCGGCTCCAGGCGATTCGTGACCAGCTTGACGGAAGCTACAAAATCCTCCTGGTGCATCAGCCCGCGAACCCGGTGCTTGAGTATGCCGCTGAGGCGGGGTACGATCTCCTCGTGGCCGGACATACGCACGGGGGTGGAATTGCGGTCGGCATTCCAGGTATTAAGCTGCTGGCACCCGCTCATTTTGAATCCCGATTTGTTTCCGGTATGCATCATTGGAACAATATGCACGTCGTCGTGACAAACGGTCTCGGATTTACACTCGCTCCGATTCGATTCCACGCCCCCGCCGAGATAACGCTTCTGGAGTTGAAAAGGCCGATGGATACGGATGGTTCGCCGATCTGACACTATTGCTTTCATCATGTCTCTGGATATCAAAAACATTTGCGACAGCATGACTGCACCGCATTTGCTGGACGTTTCCCATCGGGCGTTGCTGCGTATGCAAGGCCTCGAATCACTCGATCTTCTGCACAGAATATCGACAAACGATCTTGCCGACCTACTTGTAGGCGGAGTCAGACACTCCATCCTGACAAACGAAAAGGGGAGAGTCATCGACAAGATCGCGGCATTGCGGGTGGCGGAAGATCAGCTTCTGGTCTCCTGCAGTTCCAGTGATTACGCGCGCATCCAGAATTGGATGGAGAAGTTCATCATCATGGAAGAGATACGTGTCGAAAATGCTTCAAGCGACTTCATGCATTTGCTCTTCTTCGATTCCGGTAACCAAGGAATCATCGGGTCGCGATCAGATCCATTGGGATCGTCTGACGATAAGGAATTGATTCACCTGGAATCGGATTCGATTCCTGATGCAATTACCTGGCGGGAAAGGATCGGTCAGACCTCAGTAATTCATCTCCTGACGAAAGGAGTCACGCCAGGAATCGTTCTGCAAGAACTGGCGGCCGCGGGAATATTCGGAGCACAAACGCAAGACTTCGAGAACTTCCGCATTCGTCACGGCATCCCGGCACATCCGAACGAGCTCTCTGATAAGTACAATCCCCTGGAACTTGGCATGATGGATTACATTAGTTTTACAAAAGGATGCTATATTGGTCAGGAGGTCATCGCGCGTCTCGATTCTTATCTCAAAGTGCAGAAACGACTCGTTCGTCTCGGGATGAGTCGACAGCCGTCGGCCCTTCCCGCATCAGTCAAACATGAGGGGAATCATGTCGGTATGTTGACAAGCGTCGCGGAGACGGAGGACGGAATCACCGGTCTGGGGATTTTGCGCACTCAGTCCCTGGATCAACACGTATCGCTATATTTCGAATTGGAGGATGGACCAGTTGAAGTCAACGTCATCAAGAGCTAAGATCTCCCACAACAGACCCAAGGAACAGAAGAATCCGCTGAAGGCCTATAAGAACGTCGAGTTCCTCAGCAGTCCCGACGCCCGCGTGATTCGAATGGTGGCGGAGTTTGTTGAGCCCCTGAGTCGTTTCCGCCATCAGGGCATCAAGGATACCATTGTGTTCTTCGGCTCGGCACGCACCAAGTCTTCCCGCAGCGCGCGAAAGAATCTGCAGACGCTCAGACAGCAGGCTGCGCGGGCAAAGACGATCCCACCTGCGCTGGCAAGAAAGATTCGACACGCGGAGACCGATCTGCTGATGTCGCAATACTACGAAGATGCAAGCGAACTTGCCTCACTCTTGACAAAATGGTCGATGCGCCTGCACGCCGCCAACCGGTTTGTTGTCTGTTCAGGCGGGGGGCCGGGCATCATGGAGGCAGCGAATAGGGGAGCGAAGCGGGTCAGTGGCAAATCCGTTGGTCTCAACATCAGCTTGCCTTTTGAACAGGCCCCCAATCCGTACATCACGGACAAGCTCAATTTTGAGTTCCACTACTTCTTCATGAGAAAGTTCTGGTTTGTCTATCTCGCAAAGGCGCTCGTTATGTTCCCGGGAGGATTCGGAACACTCGACGAGCTCATGGAGGTCCTGACGCTCCTGCAGACCGGGAAGATCAAGAAGAAGATGACTGTGGTCTTATACGGAGAAAGCTATTGGCGGCGAATCATCAACTTTTCGGAAATGGTGCGCCTGCGCGTCATCAGCGACTCGGATCTCAAGCTCTTTCGTTTCGCCAATTCACCGAAAGAAGCATACGATTATCTGGTCAAGGAACTTACGAAGAACTACCCGCACGAGACCACGATGCTCGAGATCGGCACTTAGGAGGCCGCTGGGCGATTTGACTCATCGTCCGTACGCTCGTCTGATGGGCCGATTGTTTGCGGATCAATCCGAGAATCGCTATCTTTGTTGTGGCGCAAGAGCTTCACCACGTATTGAAGGGGGTGACACGGCTTCGACGGGGATGAGGAAGCTCAGAACTGCATACCGTGGTCTCCGGGTCCACGTTAAACAATCGGTAAACCCTTAAGTGCCGACTACAACTACGCACTGGCTGCTTAATTAACTTAAGCAACCCGTTCTCTCGATCTCTCGCCCGTTGGGGATCTTGAGAACGTCGCTCAGATGGGCTAGTTCTCCATTGTTCTCAGGGATGGAGGACGAATCCGCCGCAAGCGGAACACCCTGAGATAGTGTGCGGTCAATCCAGCGTGCCGGAGTTTCCGCACATGAACCCAAAGGGCTCGCTACGTATGGAGACGTTCTGAGGGTCTTCTCTTCGGACCGGGGTTCGACTCCCCGCACCTCCACTGCAAGCCCTCATCAGACCGATGAGGGCTTTTCGCGGATACATCGCCTCTCCTCACGTTCATGACATCAACCATTCTCATCATCGACGATGAACCTGACATTCGAGAGCTGCTCAAGTACAATCTCGAACGCGAAGGGTACAACGTCCTCACCGCCAGAGACGGCCGGGAGGGAATGGAGAAGATCAACTCATCGGTCCGCCTTGTAATCCTCGACATCATGATGCCGAAAATGGACGGATGGGAAGTCTTCCGCCAGCTCCGGAAGAATCCCAAGACCCGCGATATTCCTGTTATCTTTCTCACCGCTCGCGATAGCGAAATCGACGAGGTCGTCGGTCTCGAGATTGGCGCCGATGATTTTCTCACCAAGCCCGTAAAAATCCGGACATTGCTGGCCCGCGTCCGGAAAACCCTTCAACGCCGGATCGATCATGTATCCGCTCGAAGTATCGATACGGTAATTTCCCTTGGTGCGCTCGACGTGTTTCCGCAGAATTACACCATCGCCCTCGAGGCAAAGACCGTCTCTCTTCCAAAAAAAGAATTTGAAGTGCTGCTCTTTCTGGTCCGGCACGCCGATCATGTCGTCACCAGAGAGGAGCTTCTGAACAACGTGTGGGGGCGCGATATCGTTGTCGTCGATCGGACGGTGGACGTGCACGTGAGAAAGATCCGTGAAAAGCTCGGGCGACATGCATCGATGATCGAGACGGTCAAAGGAGTCGGCTATCGGCTCAGGGGATCGGCGTGATGCCTTCGATCCGGACAAGAATCAGTTTCACCTATCTCCTCATTGCGGCCATTGTGCTCGTGTTGCTGGGGACCCTTCTCAGCCTCGAATTTGAGCGTTCCCTGCGCGAGAGAATCGTTGCGGAACTCAAAACGACTTCTCTTGTGGTTCACTCATTTCTTCTCGAAACCGCTCCCAAACGGGCCTGGATGCAGGAAACGCGAAAGACCCTCGAGATTATCGCATCCACGACGTCAATCCGGATCACACTCATCGATGGGGAGGGGACTGTCCTTTTCGAATCGGCCGTACCCGATTCCATGAAGCATCTCCTCGCCAATCATCTTCAGCGGCCGGAAGTCCAACGCGCCTTGAAAAGGGGAGAGGGAACAGATGTCAGGATGAGCGAGACTATTGGCCTTGAGATGATGTACCACGCCCATCGCGTCGACCCCGTGCAATTTGAGCAGTCGATCTTTCCTCGATTGCGGTTCATCCGGTCCGGGATTCCGCTGAGCGAGGTGAACAGTCACATCGCAACGATTCGTCTCAAGATCACAATCGCCGCGTTTCTCGTTTTTCTGGTGACACTTGTCGCCAGTCGCATCGTTGCCCGAAGAGTGACCGATCCTATTGCAAAGATGTCCGCAGATGTCGCCAGGATCAAGGCAGGAGAGATCGACATTCGACTTCCCATCCAATCTGACGATGAGATCGCCAAGCTGGCGGAGCTCATCAACGAAATGACGACCAAGTTGCGCGACGATATTGCTCAGTTGCGCAAGCTCGAACGCTACCGGACCGAATTTCTCGGTAACGTCTCGCACGAACTTCGAACGCCGATCTTTTCCCTCAAAGGCTATCTGGAGACGCTGCTTGATGGAGCCATCGACGACTCCACCGTCCGCCGATCGTTCCTCGAGAAGGCCTACCATCACGCCTCGAGGCTTGATACCTTGCTCAACGACCTGATCGAAATTTCTCGGATCGAATCGGGACAGATGAAGTTCAGCTTCCGATTCTTCGAGGTGCAGCCCTTCTTGAAAGAAGTCATTGCCGATCATCAGCACGCCAGCCAGCGCAAGAGCCAGGACCTTCGGTGCGAGCTGCCGGACGAAGCTCCCCTTGTGTATGGCGACCGCGACCGCCTGCGGCAGGCGCTCGGCAACATCATCGACAATGCTATCAGATACAGCCCGGAGGGTGCCTCGATTGTCGTCAATGCGGGTCGATCTGATGACACCTTGGTGATCTCGGTGCACGACAGCGGTCCGGGCATCGATCCAATCCATCTTTCGCGAATCTTCGAACGTTTTTATCGGATCGACCAAGATCGTTCGCGTGAGGCAGGGGGGACAGGCCTCGGACTGGCCATCTCCAAACACATCGTCGAAGCTCATGGTCAGAAAATCGTTGTGGAGAGTACTCCCGGCTCCGGGTCGACTTTTTCCTTTCACCTTCGCACATCGTAACTTAAAGTTCGTCCACGAAAATGGGCGTACTATGCCATCCTCGTTCCCCGAATCTCCAAAGCTGACGCAAACACTGTACCCTCTTAACAATTTCTTAACACTCCATTTCTCCTGAGTTTAAGCAGAATTTCTATCTTGAGGGCGAATTCACATTTCTACCATTGTTGGAGAGTGGAAGAGCATGAATCGAACTCTCGTGTTGGGCCTTCTCTTGACCCTTCTCGGAATATCAACGGTGTTTGCACAGCAACCTATCTCCGCCTATGCCTACCTGGACTATCTGTACAACGTCCAACGTGATCCGTCAATCGGAACACTCTCAAACGCGGCTCTGACCGGACAATCAGCTTTTCAAGCGTTCAGCTTCCGCCGGATATATTTTACCTACGATAATTCAATCTCCAAAGATTTTTCGGGCCGATTCCGGCTTGAAACGGAGGAGTCTGCCCTTTCAAGCGACGGAAGAATATCGGTTTTTGTGAAGGACGCGTACATCCGATGGAAAGGTATCTTCGATGGACACGATGCAATCCTGGGAATCCAGCCCACACCGGCGTATCAAGTCTCCGAGGATTGGTGGGGATACCGCTCGCTGGAGAAAACGATCATGGACCTGCGCGGAATCGTGTCGTCCCGCGATTTCGGCTTTTCTCTGAGGGGCAGGTTCGCCGAGAAGGAGAGATTCGGCTATCATCTCCTCGTAGCCAACGGATCAGGAAACCGACCCGAGGGCGACAAGTACAAACGATACTATGCAAGCGTTCACTACAATCCGTCAGCAGATCTTCAGGTCACATTGTACGGCGACCTGCGGGTCCGGGCCCGGATCCGAAACCCCTACAGTTCGAATCCCACCGCCACAGTGGACAACAATACCCTCACATATGCCGCCTTTGTGGGATATCGACCTGTAAAGGAACTGACGATCGGGATGGAAGGATTCCTCAGTAGAACGCAAAACGGATTCGACACGAGATCATTGCTGGACGACCGGACGGCGGCCGGACTATCGATCTTCGGTTCTTTGATCATCAATCCGAAAGTGACCCTCGTTGGCCGTTACGACTACTTTGGCGCAAATACGTCGCAGGCAGGCTTAGGAGATACCCGTTCCTATGTGCTTGCAGCGATCGATTGGAAAGTCAATGAGCGCGTTTCCATCATGCCCAATATTCAGTTTGAGGCGTATGAGTCGGTCGAGGGAAGAGCATTTGATCCCTCGGTCACGTCACGAGTAACCTTCTATTTCGCCTTCTAGCCAAGCGTGGTTCTTTCAACCACCGACTGACAACGAAAGGAACAAACATGATCAATCGATTCTTCGCGATTCTACTCCTGCTCACAGCTGCCGGGGCGTCGTTGACTGCCCAACTCCGATTGAACGGTGCGGGAGCGACATTTCCCTACGTCATCTATTCGAAGTGGTTTGATGTCTACTATCACAAAACGGGAGTCCAGATCAATTATCAATCGATCGGGAGTGGTGGAGGAATCAAACAGGTGATCGAGGGAACAGTCGATTTTGGCGCCACCGACGGACCAATGTCGGATGAACAGCTGGCTGATGCCCGGACCAAACGAAAGACCGACATCTTGCACATCCCGACGGTCCTCGGAGCTGTGGCGGTTGCCTACAACCTTCCCGTGGAGGCAAAGCATATTCAACTGACGCCGACAACGCTGGCAGACATTTTTCTTGGGAAGATAACGAAGTGGAACGATTGGCGCATCGCTGAGCACAATCCGGGCGTATCGCTCCCGAATAGGCCCATCATCGTCGCCCATCGCTCCGACGGAAGCGGCACCACATTTATCTTCACCGAATACCTTGCGAAAGTCAGCAGCGCGTGGAAGAAGAATGTTGGACGCGGAACCTCCGTGAACTGGCCGATCGGCCTCGGAGGCAAGGGAAATGAGGGAGTCGCCGGTCTTCTGAAGCAAACGGTCGGAAGTATCGGATATGTGGAACTCGCGTATGCCGTGAAGAACAATATTCCATACGCTGCCATTCAAAACAAAGCCGGCGTCTTTGTCGCACCGACGATTTCATCGATCACGGCTGCCGCCGCCGGTGCATCCCGCAATTTGCCCGAGGATCTTCGCGTGTCTATCACAAATCCCGACGGCAAGGAATCGTATCCGATCTCCGGCTTCACGTGGATTCTGGTATACAAGAATCCGCAAGATGCCAAGTCGGGTGCTGCAATCACGCAATTTCTCAAATGGGCTCTCTCGGAAGGTCAGTCGTACGCGGCGGACCTTCTGTATGCCCCGTTGCCAAAAGAGGTGGTGGCGAAATGCCTCCAACAGGTCGACAGCATTGGAAAGTGACTGATCACGTCGAATTCGAAAAGAGAGGAGCGAGCAGTGAACATGATAGCTTCCTTGGATGAGCGTATACGCACCTTGCTGCGGCGCGTTCCAGCGCCCGGTATGGGCGTCGAAAACTCCTCTCGGCATACCAATCTTGGCGATCGCGCCTTTCGGGGTGCAACGTTCCTTTTCACCTTCATGATTGTCGTTCTGTCGGGCATCATGGTCTATCAGATGATTGACGGCTCTACGCTTTCACTGCGTGAATTCGGTCTCGGATTTGTGACATCTCAAATCTGGGATCCGGTACAGGAAAAGTTTGGTGCGCTCCCGTTTGTATACGGCACGGTCGTGTCCTCACTGGTTGCACTGATCCTCGCAATTCCTCTGAGCCTCGGCGTTGCCGTCTTTCTCGCCGAACTCGCTCCACGCTGGCTGGAACGCATTCTTTCGTTCATGGTGGAGCTCCTCGCGGCAATCCCCAGCATCGTGTACGGGTTGTGGGGAATGTTTGTTATGGTCCCCTGGATTCGTGAGACAATCGAACCGCCCCTCTCCGAGCATCTCGGATTCCTCCCCATCTTCGAGGGAGCTCCGTACGGATTCGGCATGCTGGCCGCGGGATTGATCCTCACGGTTATGATCGTTCCGATCATTGCTTCAATTTCCCGCGATGCCTTGAAGTCGGTCCCGCGCGCTCAACGGGAAGCCGCGTACGCCCTCGGTGCAACGCGGTGGGAGACAATTACCCTTGTCGTGAAGTATGCGCGCTCAGGAATCTTCGGTGCCACGCTCCTCGGTCTCGGGAGAGCACTTGGAGAGACGATGGCGGTCACCATGGTCATCGGCAACCGCCCGATCATCTCCGCCTCCCTCTTCGACCCGGGCTACACGATGGCAAGCGTCCTCGCCAATGAATTTACCGAAGCAACAACGGAACTGTATTTGCATGCCCTCATCGAGATCGCCCTTTTGCTTTTCACCATCACGATCATTGTCAACATGCTGGCCCGTCTCCTAATGTGGACCATGTCCAGAACGATTTCACAGGGAGGAAGAGCATGAGCCGCTGGTACTACTACAAGCGAAAGGCGGTAAACGGCCTGATGCTCTCGCTTTCCGGTGTTGCGGCAGCCGTGGTCCTCGTTCCGCTCCTGCTGATCTTCTTCCACACGATCAGCCATGGGATTGCCATCATCAGCGTCGATTTCCTGACTCAGATGCCCAAGCCGGTGGGGGAATCAGGGGGCGGAATGGCCAATGCCATTGTGGGAACCCTCATTCTCATCGGCCTCGGAAGTGTCGTCGGAGTGCCGATTGGGGTACTTGCCGGTGTGTACCTTGCCGAGTTTGGAGAGAATCGGTTTGCTCATGTCGTCCGGTTTCTTACCGACGTCCTCAGCGGCGTGCCTTCGATCGTCGTCGGCGTGGTAGCGTACACGATCGTCGTTTTGCCGATGAAGCAATTCTCCGCTCTCGCCGGGGGATTCGCCTTGGGAATTCTCATGATTCCAACGATCACCCGCACGACAGAGGAGATGATGAGACTTGTGCCGCACTCGTTTCGCGAGGCAGGTCTCGCGCTTGGAATTCCCCAATGGAAAACGACATTGCGAATCGTGCTTCGCACGGCTCTCAAAGGCATCGCCACGGGCATCGTGCTGAGTATCGCGCGAATCGCCGGCGAGACTGCGCCGCTTCTCTTCACTGCCCTTGGCAATCGATTCTGGTCTACCGACATTCTCCATCCCATCGCTTCGCTGACGGTCTTCATTTACGACTACGCTCGTGCGCCGTTCGAGGAGTGGAACAATCAGGCCTGGGCGGCGGCCCTTGTTCTCATTTCAATCATCACGATCCTAAGCCTGCTCTTCCGGTTCTTTAGCAGATCTCGATACGAAGGACAGCATTCATGATTCATACCCTTGCGCAACCACAACTCTCTGTCGTGAACGAATCGGCCAATGTACAGCCTCAGCAGAACGCCGCGAAAATGCAGGTTCTGCATCTCAGCGCGTACTTCGGGAAGACCCAGGCGCTCAAAGATGTCAGCCTGGACATTATGGAGCGTGAAGTCCTCGCCATCATCGGTCCCTCGGGATGCGGAAAGTCCACCTTCCTTCGTTCATTGAATCGCATGCACGAGGTGGCAGGGGGGAGGATCAGCGGACGCGTGCTCCTTGATGGTGAGGATATTTATCAGCGCGATCCCGTCATGGTCCGGCGGCGCGTCGGAATGGTCTTTCAGAAACCCAATCCCTTTCCCACAATGTCGATTTTTGACAACGTCGCCGCTGGCTTGCGCCTGGGCGGCATGAGCAACAGGTCGGCGCTCACGGATGTCGTCGAGGAGAGCCTAAAGCGCGCCGCGCTTTGGGAGGAAGTGAAAAACTCTCTCGATAAATCGGGGGCAAGTCTCTCGGGGGGCCAGCAACAGCGGCTTTGTATCGCCCGCGCGTTAGCCATCCGACCGGAGGTGCTCCTGATGGACGAACCGGCAAGCGCACTCGATCCGATCTCCACTGCAAAGATCGAGGAATTGATTTTTGAGTTGAAACGGAATTTCACAATCGTTATTGTCACGCATAATATGCAGCAGGCGGCCCGCGTCAGCGATCGCACAGCGTTCTTCTACCTGGGTGAACTCATCGAAATCGGCTCCACGGAAACGCTTTTCACTAAACCTCATGAAAAACGGACTGAAGACTATATCACCGGACGGTTCGGGTAATCTCACCGACTGCCTGAAAGGAAGACATGCCCAGACATTTTGAAATTGAACTCGACGCTCTTCGAACCAACATCATCAAAATGGGAAGTATTGTTGATGAGCAGATCGAGTGGGCGATCGACGCCATTTTGCACGGAAATCTCGAACGCATTCCGTTGATTACGGAGCGTGATTCAAAGGTGGACCATTACGATAACCTCATCGACGCGCAATGTGCACGGATCTTTGCCCTGACCCAGCCAGTGGCGGTGGACCTCCGACTGATCATGGCGGCCCTGAAGATCAACCACGAGCTGGAGCGCATCGGCGACATCGCCGTAAACCTTGCTGAACGGGCGACACCCCTTCGGGGACATGCCGACTTGCTCGGGAGAATCCAGATTAAGGCGATGGCCGAGCGAGCCCGCCGCATGACTCGACTCTCGATCGATTCTTTTGTCAACAATGATCCCGACGCGGCCAGGGCGGTTGTACGAGAAGATGACGTCGTAGATGAAATGAACCGACTAGTTTTTCATGAGCTTGTCAACGAAATGAAGGCTAATCGCGATCTCATCGAACCTGCGACGCATATTATTATCATGTCACGGCATCTCGAGCGGCTCGCTGATCACGCTACGAATATCGCCGAAGACGTTATCTTCCTCGTGGACGCGCAGATCGTTAAGCATCCGAAACTCCAACCGGCGTCTGGCGACGCATAGGGCCATTTATTTCCGTCCGAAAAAAGAGTATCTTGAGACCCACACATCTCAGGTACCGGAACATGAAGATACCATTTGTCAAGATGAGCGGTGCGGGGAATGATTTCGTCGTCATCGACAACCGCGAACGCGTTGTGACAAACGGACCGGAATTCGCAAAAGCAGCATGCGACCGCCGATGGGGGATTGGAGCCGATGGCCTTCTTCTCCTCGAAGCATGCAAAAAAGCCGCCTACCGGATGATGTATTACAACGCCGACGGGAGCTATGGTGGTATGTGCGGGAATGGCGGCCGATGTATTGCCGCTTTTGCTCTCTTGGCCGGAATAGCGCCCGCCCACCACACCTTTGAAGCCCTCGATCATCTCTACACCGCACATGTCGACGGAGAGACAGTATCACTCTCCATGCGAAATCCGAGCGGCGTTATGCTTGGGACCGTGCTCCCGATCAAGGCTCTTGGAGCCACAATTGCGGCGAACTTCGTCAATACTGGCTCCCCTCATGTTGTCATCCCCACCGATGTCCTGGGCCGGGGCCAGACGCTCGACTCGTTGGATGTGATGACCATCGGCCGTGAGGTACGCGGTAACGAACGATTTGCACCCGATGGAACAAATGTGAATTTTATTGAACTGGGAGATCTTAATACAATATATATAAGAACTTATGAACGTGGCGTTGAGGCGGAGACTCTTTCTTGTGGAACGGGATCGGTTGCCGCCGCGATCATTGCTTACATGCTCTGGAAGATCGGTCCACCGACTCGAATCCGGGTACGGAGCGGCGCGGTGCTTCAAGTCCGTTTTGAGCGTGACGGCCAAGGATTCAAGAACGTCGTGCTAGTAGGTCCAGCAGTTCGAACGTTCATCGGTCAGTTTGATGCGAAGTCGACAGATTGAGATGTTCCTGTACGTAGCTTGCTGACAACGATTGCCGCATAGATGATTTGCAGGATGTGTAACGCGGATTGAAACGACACAGATTCTAGTGGATCAAGGTGAACTCAGAGGAAGAACCGGATTCAAATTCCAAATAGCCACGGATGACGAAAGATAGACTTCCTCGAGAGTAAATCAAAGATACAAGCGGTTAACTGATAGAAACTCAACCCAATAGCTCAACATGCTTGATAGAATACGAAGGGTACACGAGAGACTTGTCAATATCCGGGAGAGGCACTCTAGTTTGTCACGCGCAATCGTAGGAGGCGGGCACGCATACTGCAAGCACGTCGCACGGTAAGCCGGTGCATCGGTAGAAATCGCGAGTCTGGAATCGGCTGCTAGCTGGAGATTATCTAGGCAGGTGATCGAGGAAGAATAAGCAAGAACGAATGAGTTGACGAAGCGGCAGCGCGGGTCAAGAAGACATACAAAGATAATCAGTATTATGTAAACTTAAACACATAGCAATTCACGCGCCATCAACTATCTGTCATGCCTCCCTTCCTTCAATCCCAAACAACCCCATCACCGCGCCCTCATACTGCTCCTGCATTGCTGCAACACTGACATCGATCCAATCTTCAATAACAAGTCGACCCGAGCTTGTGACCGAACCGATGCTCTGGGAGTCCACACCCGCGTTGCCGCATCGTCGCATTACTTCGTCAACATCCGTTGCTTGCACAGTGATGATGACGCGCGATTGATCCTCGCCGAAGAGGCAATAGTCCTTACGCAGACTCCACATGCTCAGTCCCGTTACCACCGCGCCTACACCCTTGTGGGCTCCCATACAGCATTCAGCTAGCGCGACAGCCAGACCACCTTCAGAGATGTCATGCGCACTCTGAACCAGCCGAGATCTGATTAGCGCTAGCAGCGTCTGCTGCAGCGCTTGCTCCGCCGCCAGATCCATCTCTGGCGCGTCGCCGCGGTAGGATCCCAGCTGTCGGTGGAGATATTGGGATCCGCCCAGATGTCCCGCCGTCTTACCGAGGAGGATGATCGCATCGCCTCGTTTGTCGAACGCGGATCGCGTGACATGGGCCAAGTCATCGATGATCCCTAACATCCCGATTACCGGCGTTGGAAATACAGCTCCCTCGGGACTCTCATTGTAGAAGCTTACGTTGCCGCCCGTCACTGGCGTTTCCAGTACGCGGCAAGCCGCCCCAATCCCCGCCACCGCCTCCTTGAATTGCCAAAAAACTTCCGGATCGTAAGGGTTTCCAAAGTTCAGGCAGTTTGTGATCGCTATTGGCTTACCGCCGCTACAAACAACATTTCGAGCCGCCTCCGCTACAGCAATTTCTCCCCCCCTACGCGGATTCAAATAGACATATGCGGCGTTGCAGTCCGTTTTCAATGCCAACGCCTTCGTCGTTCCCTCGATACGCACCACCGCCGCGTCTGATTCTCCTGGTCCAAGTAGTGCACTCGTCTGCACCATCGAGTCATACTGCTCATATACGGGACGCTTGCTCCCTATCGTCGGTGAGCCCAGGAGCTCGAGCAGCACCTTGCTGCAATCTGCAGGTTCCATAACATCAGATGCCGCGAAGTCTCTTACTTCCGCAATATATCCCGGCAACCGTGCCTCCCGGTGATACACTGGAGCCCCTCCACCGAGCACCAGAGTCTCAGCTGGAACTCTCGCCTTCAACCGCTCCCTTTGGAAGACTTCTACATCGGATCCCGCCGATACTTCACCTATCATCGAAACAGCTAAATCCCATTTCCTGAAGATTTTGTTGATCGCTTCTTCGTGTCCCTTCCGGGCAACAAGTAGCATTCGCTCCTGAGACTCGGAGAGCATGATTTCGTAGCTGCTCATCTTCTGGTCACGAAGCGGGACGTTGTCGAGATTGAGACGCATGCCCACTCTTCCCTTGGCGCTCATCTCGGTGCTCGAACAAGTCAAGCCGGCTGCTCCCATGTCCTGAATACCAACGACATGCCCACTCTGAATGGCCTCCAGTGTCGCTTCAAGCAGCGCCTTCTCCGTGAAGGGATCTCCAACTTGAACTGCGGGACGCCTCGCTTCCGATTCGCCGGACAATTCAACAGAAGCGAATGTCGCACCATGGATTCCGTCTTTACCGGTCGCGGAACCGACTATCATCACAGCAGAACCCGGTTCTCCCGCCACCGCGCGTGCAATATGATCGGTCTTTACGATTCCCACAGCCATCGCATTGACAAGCGGATTTCCATTATAGCAATCGTCGAAGTAGACCTCTCCAGCGACTGTCGGGACACCAAAACTGTTTCCGTAATCCCCTATCCCCTTCACGACGTTTTTCAACAGGTATCGCACGCGCGCATTTTTCGGATTGCCGAAGCGAAGGGAATTTAGCGCTGCGATAGGACGTGCTCCCATCGTGAAGATGTCACGCAGAATTCCCCCCACACCCGTCGCGGCCCCTTGATACGGCTCAATCGCTGACGGATGGTTGTGGCTTTCAATCTTGAAGGCAACGGCCAAACCGTTTCCGATGTCGACCAGACCTGCGTTTTCCTCTCCCGCCCCCGCCAGCAGTCCCTTACCCTCCCGAGGCAGGGTTTTCAGGACTGCTATCGAATTCTTGTAGCTGCAATGCTCGCTCCACATGACGCTGTAGATTCCGAGCTCAGTGTAGGTCGGGGTCCGACCAAGAATGCGGAGAATCGCGTCATATTCATCCTCGGTCAAACCCAATTCACGGGCAACGCGAAGATCAACAACTGGTTCCGTCAATTCTTGACTTCCGATCATAGGGGATAATTTCCATAACTACAGTGCGTTATCATCTTTCAGATCAATTTGTTTCGACAATAGATTTCTATTCTCTCGATAGCGTAACTAAGGGTTCACCTTTTTCAACGGCCGTCCCCGCCTTGACGTGCACTGTTTGGACCAATCCGCCTTCGGTCGTTCGGATTTCGTTCTCCATTTTCATCGCTTCGAGGACGAGCAGCGGCTGGCCAGCCTTCATGTGGTTACCGATTGAGACGTCCACCTTGACAACAAGTCCCGGCATCGGGGCCTTGACAACTATGGTCCCGGTCGCCGACTCGCGTGCTCCCTGGAGAGATTTTTTCAAGAGCGAGGTCTCGTCATCGACGATCAGCTCATACTCCCGATCGCTGATCGTCACAAAGGTATGTCGATCTGATTCAGGCGCTGCGGCTGCGTCGTTCGATCCGCTCCTCACGAAGCCCGCGTAGTGTCTTCCATCAACGCGGATCGAAAAATGACCGCCACCGAGCTCCACAAGGTCTACCCGAACGGTCCGGCCGTCGACGACAATCGTGCCCGCTTCCGATCGGGTGATTTCGTATTTCCGATTCTTCGCAGTGACGAGGAGTGTTCTCATGATGCACGATACGTTCGAAGACGCTCCTGCTTCCATTGACTGTCGCTTCCCGGTCGCTTCGCGGTTGCCGCCAACTGATCTCCGAGGGTACCCGAACCGCGGAGGAGCGCGGCAACAATAGCCGCAGCCTCCTCTTCATCCGCCGGGCCGCTGGTCAACGACTCTGGACTGAACTGGGTCTGAACGAAATGGGTATCGTAGTTGCCCGATTGAAATTGGGCGTTCTTCAGGACGAATGTGCAGAAGGGAATGGTGGTTTTGATCCCAACAACCCGAAATTCCTGTAACGCCCGCAGCATCGTCTGAATCGCGTCGGACCGGGACTGACTCCAGGCAATCACCTTGGCAAGCATGGGATCGTAGTATACCTGCACTGTATCACCGCGCCGTACACCATTGTCCACGCGAACACAGGGTCCTTCCGGTGGAGCATAGTGAACGATTCGCCCGGTGCTCGGCAGGAAGTTGTTTTCCGGATCTTCGGCATAGATTCGGCATTCGATCGCATGACCGTCGGGTTGAACCTGCGACTGCGAGAACGAAAGCGGCTGACCGCTTGCGACTCGGATCTGCTCTTTGACAAGGTCGATCCCTGTGGTCGCCTCGGTTACAGGATGCTCGACCTGCAGTCGGGTGTTCACCTCAAGGAAGAAGAAGTTTCGGTCAGGATCGACGAGAAACTCCACGGTGCCGGCGTTCCAGTACCCCGCCGACGACGCAAGTCTCACCGCCGATTCTCCCATCTGTGCTCTCAATTCCGGCGTCATGATCGGTGACGGCGACTCCTCAATGACCTTCTGGTGCCGCCGCTGAACGGAGCAATCCCTCTCCCCGAGATAGACGACTGTCCCACTTTGATCACCGATGATTTGGATTTCCACGTGTCGAGGCTGCTGGACGTATTTCTCCAGATAGACGCGGTCGTCACCAAACGCCCCTTTCGCTTCAGATCTCGCCGCCCGCAACGAACTGGCGAATTCTTCGCGTGACCAGACCACTCTCATCCCTTTGCCGCCCCCTCCTGCTGCAGCTTTGAGAAGCACGGGATACCCCAGTTCTTCGGCAATCTGGATCGCCGCTGCATCAGACTGGATGGCGTCGGTCGTACCGGCGACTGTCGGAACACCGAGCTTCCGGGCGAGCGTTCGTGCAGCTGTCTTGTCCCCCAAGAGCCTGATCGCACTCGAGGGGGGTCCGATGAAGGAGAGCCCCGCACGCTCAACTTTTTCGGCAAATCCCGGATTTTCGGAGAGGAAGCCGTACCCCGGATGAATGGCATCAACAGCACTTGTCCCGGCAATTTCCAGAATTTTGTCCTGATTGAGGTAACTCTCGCTTGCTTTGACACCGCCCAACGGATATGCCTCGTCGGCCAGTTGCACGTGAAGCGCCGTTCGATCGACGTCGGAATAGACCGCCACCACAGCTATTCCGAGTTCGCGGCATGCCCGCATGATTCGCACGGCAATTTCACCGCGATTTGCAACCAGTACTTTTCGGATCGATGACTTCTTCATTCACATGCCTATTTGTCGTGAAGTTCTACCACAGTCACACCGCTCCCTCCTTCGTTCCATTCCCCCAGCCGGAACGATCGGACGTATCGATACTGTTGCAGCAGTTCCGCGATTCTCTTGCGCAGAGTCCCCGTCCCCTTTCCATGGATGATGCTCACCTTCCTCAATCCCGAGACATAGGCGTCGTCGATAAAATGTTCGACTTTCTGGACTGCCTCGTCTCCTGTCATCCCTCGCAAGTCGATTTCGGACTGAGCCTGAAGGGGTAGGTCGAACACCGATCGCCGGTCTGTCTCTGCTTTTTTCTTGTCGGTTTTCTGAAGCGTTGATACTCGAACCCGGAGGATCCCGTGGCGCCAGAGGACAGTCGCATGGTTTCCCTTGATTTCTGAAATTTCCCCCACTTCCGTAGAGCCGGGCATCAGCACGAAATCTCCCACCTGCAGAGCCGCGTCCGATCTGGGGGCCATTTGCTCCTGTTCGGTCTGCAACTGCTCGCGTGTCTGTTGAATTGCCGCTTTGGCCTGTTTGATAGAGATTGAGGTGGCCCGCTGTTCCTTGATTTCCTTCACAACCTTCTCGACGGTGACTTGCGCGCGGGCGACAATATCCTCTGCCTTCCTCATTGCTTCCCGCTGAATCTCCTTCGTCTCCTTCCGCACCTCGTCCATCTTCTTCTGATATTCCTGCAGCAGCGCCGTGGTTTGCGATCGTTCTTTGGCCAGGGCGCTCAACTGCTGATCATACTTCTGCGACCGCCTCGCGAGATCGAGGAGGAGTTCTTCGAGATTGACTTTTTCGGCCCCAAGATAACTTTTGGCTCGATGAACGGTTTGTGACGGCAATCCCATCCTCTCCGCAAGTTCGATGGCATAACTGCTTCCGGGTATTCCCGCGACAAATCGATACGTCGGCCGCAAATGCTGCTGATCGAATTCCATCGAGCCGTTCATCATCCCCTCTGCCTGGTGGACAAACGCTTTGAGCATGCCGAGATGCGTTGTCGAGACTGTGATGGAACCCCGCTGTCCGAGTTCTGTGAGGATGGAGATCGCCAGCGCTCCCCCCTCCTCAGGATCCGTCCCCGCTCCGATCTCATCCATAAGCACAAGGGATTTTCCTGAGGCGTTTTGGACGATATCGCGAAGGTTGACCAGGTGAGAGCTATACGTGCTGAGATCGTGTTCAATAGACTGATCGTCTCCGATATCGACGAAGATGTCGTCGAAGATGCAGAATTCGCTTGCGTCGCTCGCGGAAATATGGATGCCGGCCTGGACACAGAGTGCGAGGAGTCCGATGGTCTTGAGGGCGACACTTTTCCCGCCGGCGTTCGGCCCGGTGATAACCAGCGATCGGACATTGCCTCCGAGCGAAACGTTGAGCGGAACGACCTCATCACGCCGGTGACGCATGAGAAGACCGGGGTGACGCGCATCGACGAGTTGAAGACGCACATCGTTGACAACCACCGGTGCACAGCCGATCAACTCGACTGAATACTTCGCCCTCGCAAAGATCACGTCGAGGTCCGAGAGAGCGCCAAGCGCCACCTGGAGGGGAGGTCCGATTTCCCTCACCTGCTCGGTGAGCTCACGCAAGATGCGATCGATTTCCCGCTGTTCCTCGATGTGGAGTTCCCGGAGGCGATTGTTGAGCTCGAGCGTTTCCGCAGGTTCAATAAACGTCGTCGCTCCGCTTGCTGACGTCGAGTGAATGAATCCCGGAACATTCCTCTTGAATTCGGTTTTCACCGGGATGACCATTCTGCCGTCTCGCGTCGTAACGATCTCCTCCTGCAAAAACTCCATCTCCGAAACACGTTTCAGTATGGCGGCAAGACGATCTCTCAGTTGAGAGCTGACGTCGACGATTTCTCTGCGGATCGTTCTCAGCTGCTTGCTCGCGGAGTCCCGGACCCGCGCGTGCTCGTCGATGGCCTGACTGATATTGTACTCGATCACCTTGTCCACGAGGAGGCTATTCTGAAGATCCTGGAGAGACGTGCGCTCCGGCCGTTTCTTTCCCAGGTACGTCTTCATCAGCCGGCTCGCCTGTAACGTCGAGCAGATATTGAGAAGCTCCTCTGCGGAAAGCACGGCGTTGGCGATAGAGGTTTTCTTCAACTGAGGAGTGATATTCTTCACCCCATCGAGCGGGACGCCCCCCTCCTGGATCAAGAGTTCCTTCGCGTCGGTGACTTTTTGAAGTTCTGCGACGACGTCGTCGGGTGATCCCTTGGGGAAGAGTTGGTGGGCGCGTTCACGTCCCGGATCCGAACTGGCGAGCTGCGAAATCCGGTGAAGAATGCGGTCGAATTCGAGTTTCTTTATTGCGGATTGAAACGGAGGCATTATCGTCTCTTCACCGGCACCGGCGGGATTCCTGATCGCGATTCACACACACGGGCATGACGGGCAACAAGAACGTCAGCGCTACGGTTTCGGTGCCTGAGGTTTCGTCATTTCATCGATGCGTTCACGCGCCTCGGGACCCATCGTGGAGAGAAAGTCCATGATTTGTGGGGCGATGTTCACAATCGGTTTGTAGAGTCGCGAATCCGTTTTCGTCTGGCGTGACGGAAATTCGGCCGTGGTGAAGACCATCAGCAGAACGCTCACGATGAGCATCCCCTGGAAGAGACCCAGCACGCTTCCGAGAATACGATCCGCGATCCCACCGATTTTGAAGTTGCGCGTCAGGAGGCGGTACAGGAGAGACTGGATGAAGATGATTCCGAAGAAGACGGCCAGAAAGCCGATGCTGGGAATCACACTGAGCTCCATGCTCAGAAGTCCTGCCAGGAAGTTTCCCACGTCGCTGCGAAATTCTTGGGCGACGTACATGGCGACGACAGCCGTGACAATACCGACAATCTTTCGCACCATCCCATCGCGAAACCCAAGCAACGCCAGGAGAATGAGAGGAGCGACGAGAACAAGGTCAAGTCCCATTGCTATCCACCGAGGTGTTTTCGAACCAGATCTTGAACAACTTTGCCGTCGATCTTTCCCTTCAGTTCTTTCATGGCGGCGCTCATCACTTTGCCAAAATCCATTGACGATGAAGCTCCGGTCTGCGTAATGACGGTTCTGATGACGGCTTCTGCTTCTTCCGCATTGAGCTGTGGGGGAAGATACGCAGAAATGATTTCGATTTCCTGTTTCTCTTTGGCGGCAAGATCGGCGCGTCCCCCCTTTTCAAACATCTCGATCGCCTCTTTTCGCTTCTTGATCGCGGTCATAAGGACGGCGATTTCCTCGTCAGGCGTTATTCCCTTGTCGGACCCCCGTTTCGCGAGTTCAAGGAACTGGGCTCTCAAGGTCCGTAAAGTCTCCAGTCGAAGGGTTTGTCTCCCCTTCATCGCCGCCTTGAGATCTTCTTGAATGCTGGTCTGAATGCTCATCGCGTTCTGTCTTTCAAAACGGAACGAGGCAAGCAGGAGTGTGCTTGCCTCGTCGTGCGTCAATCCGAATTCATTGATGCCGAACAGACAACTACAACTTCATCAGCGTGGAATAGTTGATCCGCAACGCATCACCTTTTCGGAGCTGCTGCTGGATGTCGGTCACGATTCCCATCTTCGAACCCTCGTCGATTCTGAGGGACATGATTACGTTGGGAATCACCTGCCGCTTCCGAGCCGCCAAGTTTTGAATCTCCGGGATAAGCACGAGATTGTCATCAACCTGCACCCGACCGTCGCGTCCGACCCAGATGTAGCTCACGATCCGTTTGTTGTCGATCTTTTCGATCTGTTTGGCTGCCGGGAGCGTAAATTGAACCTTGACGTCAAATTCCCGCAGTACCGTCGAGACCATGAAGAAGATCAACAGCATGAAGATGATGTCCGGAAGCGACGCGGTTGGGACCGACTGCTTCGTTGAAGCTTGTTTTTTCTTGAATTTCATGTCACTGTCCTAACGAGTTCGTTCAGGTTCAGCGATCGAGATACTTTGCTTCACAGCCTCTCGAACCTCATCCATTTGCGCCTTGGTCAGGTTCCTCAAAGGCAGGTTGAACGTCTCCATCGCATATTCTTCCCGAAGGATATTGTACGCCTGTTTGATTTCATCGAGCGCGGCAATGTATACACGATATGGTGTCTCACGGTCCACCTTGATCGAGACGATCAGCTTCTTGTTCAGGCGGAGCTTGTTCGCCACGATCTCATGGATCTGTTGGACCGATGTCACCTCGTCATCGAGAAGGACGTCACCGGCGGCGTTCACGAGAACGCGGATAAGGCTCTGGGTCTTGACCTTCACAATTTCCGTGTCTTCAACCGGCGGCGGAAGCACAAGGCCGATACCGGTATCGACATCGATGGTGGTCGTCACCAGGAAGAAAAGGAGCAGAAGAAATGAGATATCGGCCATCGAACTCGTTGGGATCTCAACATCCCTGCTGGCTCGCTTGCGAATCATACGTTTGACACCTTTCTCTCGGCGTGCGCCGCGTTACTTCTTGTCCGTTGGCTTGGTGGTTTTCTTGCCGGCCTTAATAAGAACGAGGGCGTCGATCAATTCGATCGAACTTTCTTCCATGTCAATCACGAGCCGGTCGATGCGCGAAACGAAGTAGTTGTAGAGCACCTGAAGAAGAATTGCGCACACGAGACCAAAGAGCGTTGTCAACAGAGCGATCGAAATTCCACCGGCAACGATTTCCGGAGAGATGTTCTTCGCCTCTTTGATTGCGTCGAAGGCCTCGATCATTCCCTGCACGGTTCCCGTAAACCCGAGCAACGGCGCGATAGAAATCGCCAGCGAAATCCAGACGAGTCCTCGCTCCAAGAAAGCCATTTCGATTGCGCCGAAACTGATAATCGCCTTCTCGGCTGCATCGATACCTTCATCCGCGCGCATCAGCCCCGCCTGGAACACGCTCGCAATCGATCCGCGGCTGTTCGCACAGACATCAAGCGCGGCAGGAACCCCACCTTCATCCAACGCCTTCTTGACCGATACCAAAAACTTTCGTGTGTTGACGGACGCCCGATTAAGCGTCCACAATCGCTCGATGGAGAACGCAAGACCAAAAATCAACGTCGCAAGAATGGGGTGCATGAACGCGCCGCCATCGACATACTTTTCCTGAAGCCAGTTGAGAATCCCTTCGTTCCCTGCCACGGCTTGTTGAAAGAAGGTGATGAAACCTGCCAAGTCCATTAAGATTTCCTCCTGACAAAGATGTAATGAATTCGGACGCCGTCCTGAATAAGGCGAACTAGTATATCAAAAGAAGGCCTTAAAGTCAATCCAATTTTCGAGCTTTGGCCCATCCCCCCTCCCCGCACACCGCACCCCACCGGTCTCGCTGCCGTCTATCTCGCGGTCCTTCAGGCGCACTTCCGCTAGTTAAAGACTGCGATCGGCAGATGGGTGCGAACGATAATGTTCCGACCGGGATTTGAGACACCAAACGGCTTCAAGCGGCTCAGATGATCGGTGTACCGTACATCCAAGGCGTTCTCGACCGCAAGAGATACCGCAAGGACCGAAGAACCCAGCGTGAACTGGGCCCCCGCGTGCACCCCGAGAAGGAAATATCCCTCGCTTGGGCTTTCTCCTTCGGCGACCCTGCTCTGGGGAAACGCCCTGGTCAGCTGGAATCCCACATAGGGGCGACCGAACACCCCCATCGAGTCCCCCAATCCTGTGAGGCCAAGTCTGATCGAGGCCGGGGGAATGAACGGGAGAGAATGTGAACGATCGAGATTCTTTCCGATCGTGATATCACCTGTGAGGTCGCCTCGTAGCCACGGCAGGATTTCCGATTCCAATGAGACCTCGAGGCCGTGAATCTGAGCCCGTTGCGCCGATCGGTACTCCTTGATCGGATACCCCGTTTCGGCATCGAGCACGCCGGTGGGCGACGGATACATGTAGTCGAAAATCAGGTTTACGTATCCGGTGATCTCAGCTTTGGTTTTGGCGGACGAATAGCGGAGGGAGATATCATGACTCGTCGAAAGTTCCGGCTGGAGATCCTCCTTGCCGACATAGTACGTCGATGTTCCGTGATGCACCCCATCGGCATAGAGTTCGAATGGGATGGGAGCTCGCCAGCCGCGTGCGACACCGAACACCGCGGAAAAATTTGGCTGGACAAGCCAGGAGAATCCGACGGAGACTGAGAGCGCGCGAAACTTATGTCTGCCGTCGACTCCGGGAAAGGACCCGTTGTCCCGCGCCATCAACCTCCGAAAATCGTATCGCAATCCACCCGAAAGCGTGAAGTTGTCAAGCAGCAATTCCTCGAAGACGAAGAGGGCAAGATCGTTCATCTCTGAATTCGGGACGAGCTTGTCCTCCCCCTTCGATACCACGTCCTGATGGAGATAGGAGAATCCCAGTGTCCCGGTGAATTTCCAGAACGGGCGGTGGTGTCCTTTGAGATCAAACTCATAGGTATTCGTCCGGAGCTGAATCGCCGGTTCGCCACCATGCGCATGTCCGGACTCTTCTTCTTTTTCAAATTCCTCCCGAATATTTGTCTGGGCGGCAACGTGTCCCACAAGCCGCACTCCTTCGAGGATGACGCTGGACTGGATGTTCCACCGCAAATGCTCGATCGCCTGATTCCCCCCACCATGCTCATCATTCGCGTCGGGCGCGTCGGGTTGGTAGATGTCCAACTCGGACGCGAATCGGTCCAGTGCCCCTTCGACATACCAATTGTCCGCATGATACCCAAGCGCTATCGCTCCGTTGAGTTCGTGGAAAGATGTTCCCTCTACAAGACCGTCAGCGGATCGATAATTTCCCGCATCTCGCAGTGAGAGATTCGCTTGATATCCAAGCTTCCCTTCTGATCCCTTCAATCCTGCACTTCCGCTCCCCTGTCGATTGTTCGAAAAGTAGTTCATAGCAAGACTCGCCTGGAGCGAGCGGGAGCCCTCGGGACTCGCAGGGACGTGCGGCGATATCACATTGACCACGCCCCCCAGCGCATCCGAACCATACAAGAGGCTGCCGGGTCCCCGCACAACTTCCACGCGTTCAACGTGGAAGATGTCGATTTCGGGAGCATGTTCATCCCCCCATTGCTGGCCTTCTTGTCGGATACCATCCTTCATCACGAGGACGCGCGGACCGGCAAGTCCCCTGATGACCGGCTTGGCGATCGAGACGCCCGTGCTCAGTCCGTGAACTCCCGGAAGATGGGAGATCGATTCAGTAAGAGTCTGCGATCGTTTCTTCAGCAATTCTGTCTCGTCGAGAACCGAGGTCGATTGGGTCGAAAGGAGCAGCTCCCGTGCCTGAGGTCTGGATGTGACCGTGACGGTTGGAAACGACAGAACGCTGGAATAGAGCCGGACAGAGATGTCGACGTCCCGATCGTCGAGAATGACCGTCCGGCTTTCCGGCGCGTATCCAAGAAAACTGAATGTGATGGTGTACGCTCCCTCATGCAGCCGATCAATGATGAACTTCCCATCGATATCGGTGGAGGTTCCGCGTTTCAGCGATGGGATCAGAATATTGACTCCCGGGAGCGGCTCTCCCGTCGAACCATCGGTCACCGTGCCGGTGATCCTACCGATGAAGAACGGAGGCCCCTCAGCCCGCGCGTACCAGGCCAGGACTACAAGCAGAACAAGGAGTGAGATTTTTTGCATGCCGATTCCTTCGGTTTACTGATCATGGGCGCGATGCGAAGCGGTCGCGCAAGAACTCGTGATGCAGGATCAGGACGAAAGAACGGGGGGACCGCGGGGATAGATGAGATTAGTGTCGGTGACACGTGGTTTCCCGACGGAGGGATGCCGGACAATTGATACAAGTTCACTGGGCCGCTGCGGTTCAAGAAGGACGACGGCCTCCCCGGTGCCTGCAAGCCGTGAGCACGCCAGACAGTGACCGCTCCCCATGAGCGGACGGTGGAATTCCACGTTGCCGCAATCGTGGCTATGAAGGGCATCGGCGCTGGACCACGCACTGTGGAGAATCGCATGGTCAAGCGTGAAATCGGGCTGTGCCGATTGGACTATCGCAAAAAAAAGGATAAGATAAAGGTGTGTCAGTCGTGAGAAACGCATGCCTAAAAATATGGAATTGGAACGATAGTCACAATCGCGTTTGTTTGACCGTTAGCCGTGCCGAAACATTTCAACTTATTATTCCTTCAGGAGGTTCCATGAGGTTCTTCATCCTCGTTGCTCTCTGTTTTCTCCCGAGCGCGTTCACCGTGGCCCAGCCGAGCGGCATCGATGTGGGCCAACGGGCGCCCGAATTCACTCTTTCCTACGCGACACGGGATTCCGTCTCACGCGTTCCGCTCAGCCTGACGGAGCTCACTTCGAAGGGAAGCGTCGTGCTGGCCTTCTATCCCGCCGACTGGAGTGGAGGGTGCACGAGAGAGGTGTGCTCGTTTCGGGACAACTTCGCGGATCTCCAATCGCTCGACGTACAAATCCTGGGGATCAGCGGCGACTATGTCTGGTCTCATCATGCCTGGGCCAAGCATCACGATCTTCCCTTCCGTCTGTTGAGCGATCACGACCACGCCGTGGCGAAGACATATGACAGCTACAATGAACGGTCGGGCTACAATCGGCGGACGATCTTCGTCATCGACCGAAGCGGGATCATCCGATATCGCAATCTTCAGTACTCGGTCGCCGATTCCAAGGACTTCGAGCGATTGAAGGAGGAGCTCGCGAAAATCCGGTAATCGCGCCTGCTCTGGCGTCCCAGATTGGAATGTCTGAAAAAAATACCGTAGCTTGGGCGGTGATTTTTCTATCATCACCTCATTTACCACAGACAAGACTTCTTAAACTATGGTTCATACGATTATGATGTTGCTACTCTCCTGGGGAATAACCGACACGGGAGCCCTCAGAGACGATCCGATCCATCATCCTGACGAGGCGCACTTCAAGAACGTCAGGCAATTGACGTTTGGAGGAAGAAACGCCGAAGCCTATTTCTCCTATGACGGCAAGTCGCTGATCTTCCAATCGACGCGCGATCCCTATGAATGCGACCAGATTATGAGAATGAATCTCGACGGATCAAACCAGGTGTTGATTTCCACCGGCAAAGGAAGAACGACCTGCGGATACTTTTTCCCGGATGACAAAAAGATCTTGTACGCTTCAACCCATCTTCACGGCGTTACGTGTCCGCCGCCCACGGACCGATCCAAAGGGTACGTCTGGGGAGTTTTTTCTTCGTACGATCTCATCGTGGCCAACGCTGACGGAACTGATCCAAAACCGCTCTTTGCTTCACCGGGATACGACGCCGAAGCGACGATCTCTCCCAAAGGGGACAAAATCGTCTTCACGTCGACACGCGATGGCGATCTCGACCTATTCACCATGAACATCGACGGCTCGAACGTGAAGCGGATCACGAGCGATATCGGATACGACGGCGGGGCCTTCTTTTCCTGGGATGGAAAGAAGATCGTTTATCGTGCTCATCATCCGACCGATCCCAAAGAAGTTCAAGAGTATAAAGAACTCCTCGGCAACCAGATGGTAAAACCGAGTCAGATGGAAATCTTCGTGATCGATCCCGATGGGAAGAACAAGAAGCAGATCACCTCCAACGGAGCAGCAAATTTTGCTCCCTTCTTCCACCCCGATAACAAACGGATCATTTTCGGATCAAATGTCGAACGGGGGGGTCGGCAGTTCGATCTCTTCATTATGAACGTCGACGGCTCAAACCTGAAACGAATAACGAGGACGGGAGATTTCAATTCATTCCCGATGTTCTCGAAGGATGGAAAGAAACTTGTGTTCGTCTCTGATCGTAATGCGAAAGGGAGTTATGAGTATAACGTGTTTATCGCTGATTGGGTGGATTAGGAACCCTCTGCCGAAAGGATGATTTCATGAAGCATTTGATGAGTCTCCGTATTGCTGCCCTTCTGATCGTTTCATCCGTTGCACTCTCCCAACCTGTTCGGACTCCGGACATCACGATCGACGAGCTTCGTCACCACCTTCGGTATCTGGCATCCGATGAACTCGAAGGTCGGCGCGCAGGGTCCAAAGGCGCGGATCTTGCTGCTGAGTACATCGGAAAGGAGTTCAAGGCGTACGGATTGAAACCTGCAGGCGATAAGGGAAGCTATTTCCAGGAATTCGAGTTTGTGTCGGGCGTCGAACTCGGGAAGAAGAATGTATTCGCCGCAGGAGCGGGAAAAGAGAAACATGCCTTCACACTCGGCGCCGATTTTCGGCCGCTCGGTTTCTCCTCCACCGGATCGTTCAAGGGAGGAGTGATCTTTGCCGGGTACGGCATCACGGCGACCGAAAAACAGTACGACGACTACGCCGGTATCGATGTGAAGGAGAAGGCGGTGATTTTCTTGCGGTACCATCCGGAGGGAGACAATCAGCATTCCGAATTCAACCAGTTCGCCGCGTATCGATACAAAGCCACGAAAGCGCGAGAGCTTGGAGCGAAGCTGATCATCGTTGTCACAGGACCGGCCGATTCAGACAAGGATGAACTCCTGCGCCTCAGTTACGACAACACGATCGGCAATGCCGGAATTCTGGCAGTCTCGATGACGCGCGCATCGTTGGACAAGCTCCTCCAATCGAGCGGAACTACCGTCAAACAGCTGCAGGAAGAGATCAACACGGTGAAGAAACCGAAATCATTCAACCTTTCAAATGTCACACTCGATGTCGCGCTGGAAGTGCACGAAGTGCGGATGAAAACGAAGAATGTCATCGGTTATTTGGAGGGATCCGATCCCGCGCTGAAGGATGAGATCGTGGTCGTCGGTGCCCACTATGACCACCTCGGGATGGGGGGCGAAGGATCGGGTTCACTGAAGCCGGACACGATTGCCGTTCACAACGGCGCGGATGATAACGGATCGGGGACTGTGGGGATGCTCGAGCTGGCGCAGCATTTCAGTGCAAAGCGAGGTGAGCTTAAGCGAAGCATGATGTTCATGGCGTTTGCCGGCGAGGAACTCGGCCTGCTCGGCTCAGCGAATTTCGTTAAGAATCCCACCATCGATCTCTCGAAAGTCGCCGTCATGATCAACATGGATATGATCGGCAGAATGAGCGAGCGGAAACTCATCGTGTATGGGATCGGAACTTCTCCCGGCTTCAAAGATCTTGTGAACTCGCACAACAGCGATTCGGCGTTCGTCCTCAAGCTCAATCCCGACGGGTTTGGTCCCAGCGATCATGCGTCGTTCTACGGCAAGAACATCCCTGTCTTCCATTTCTTCACTGATTTGCACGGTGACTACCATCGACCTTCGGACGACGAGCCGTTGATCAACTACGACGGGCTGGCGCAGGTGCTGCGATATGTCGGAGCGATTGCTGCAGATTTGAATCAGCAATCCGCAAAACCCTCCTACGTGCAGGTTGAGGCTCCGCGCCCCGCCGGTGGTGGACGCGGTGTACGGGCGTACACCGGCACGATTCCGGATTTCGGCGAGCAGTCGGAAGGGATGAAGATTTCCGGTGTGCGCGAGGGAAGTCCCGCTGCAAAAGCCGGACTTCAGGGGGGCGACGTCATCATCAAGTTTGGGAAAGTGGACATCAAGAACCTGTACGATTACACGTTTGCGCTGGGCGAGTACAACATCGGAGACGAAGTTGACATCGTCGTGAAGCGGGGGAACGAAGTACTAACCTTCAAGATCGTGTTGGAGAGAAGAAACTAGATTTGCGCTTACGCAGAATCCCCACAAAGACGAACCGCAGAGGACACTGAGGGGCGCAGGGCACTTGCGAGGAGCGTCCTGCACAGATTGGATGGCTTTTTTTCTTGGAGATTCAGCAACCGTTCGTTATATTTGGTCTGTTTGGTTGCAAGGGGTCGTAGTTCAGTTTGGTTAGAACGCCTGCCTGTCACGCAGGAGGTCGCGGGTTCGAGTCCCGTCGGCCCCGCAAAAGCAAAAATGCCCCTCGCGGGCATTTTTGCTTTTGCCATTGACGATGCGGCTGTGTCCCGCTCGCTTTTTGAGCGGGGTCGGCCCTCGCAGAAAGAACTTCTTTCACAGGAAGCCTTTTTTTTGTTATGGCACACTGGGTTTACATCATCCAAAGTGAGGCTGATGGAACGTATTATGTAGGTTCAACGGAAAACGTTTCCGCTCGTTTGGAGCAACACAATCTTGGCTGGACACGCTCAACGAAAGCGATGCGCCCGTGGAAGGTCGTCCATATCCAAGAGTGTCAGACGAAAACTGAAGCGATGAAACGTGAACGACAGATCAAACAAATGAAGAGCCGTGTCTATATCCAGCGGCTCATTCTGGGCGCAGGAGGTCGTCCCGATCCGTAGGATCGGGAAGTCCCGTCGGCCCCGCAAAAGCAAAAATGCCCCTCGCGGGCATTTTTGCTTTTGCCATTGACGATGCGGCTGTGTCTCGCCTGTCCCGCCAGAAAGCGGCGGGATCAATTTGGTTCTTTGCAGGACAATCGGGGTCGTAGTTCAGTTTGGCTAGAACGCCTGCCTGTCACGAGTATTTCTCCACGGTTTCTTCTTCATTTCTGATTTGTTTTCCGCACAGCGCCCTTCAAGCACCTTTCACGTCTTCTGACACTTTCCAGCCTTAGAGCTCTCAGCATCACTCATCTGCCACTTTTTGGAGGAGTTATGCCGAGCCTCATACGTCACAAAAACGGGATCTACTACGTCGTTTCCACGGACAAGGGCAAGCGAATCTGGCGATCACTCCGCACGAAGAACCGAAGGCAAACCTACCAGGTGTTCCTTGAGCGAAATCCCGCGGAGGTAGAGCAACAGGCACTATGTCTACAAGAGGCGGAGAACCAGTATCTGGACTACGTAAGCACCAACTTCTCACCGACCACCGTTAACGTATATCGAAATATTTCTTCCCAGTTCAACAAGTTCATTGGAAACCCACGTATCAACGAGATCACCATACGCGATATTGAGTTATACAAGTCCAGCCGAATTCGGACTGTTTCTCCAAGTACTGTGAACCATGAACTTCGGGGACACAAGGCGTTCTTCAATCGCCTTGTTATTTGGGATCTCCTCCCAAGGAGTCCAATGAACGGTGTGAAAACGATCAGAATCACGGAGAAGACCAGGCCGTATCTCTCGAAGGAGGAACTTCAAAGGCTTCTCGACTACACGAGCGGGACACCGCTTCACGATATCATACTTCTGACCGTTATGACCGGACTTAGGAGAGGTGAACTCATCAACCTAACCTGGGAAGATATTGACTTCGCTCGAGGCACCATCCTCGTCAGGAGCCGTAAAAATCACCAAACTAAAGCCGGAAAGAAACGGGTCTTGCCTATGAACACGACCGCAAGAATTCTTCTGGGGCAAATGAAGGGCAGACAAGGAAGGCTTTTTTCGGGTGAACGAGGGGGATTACTTAACGGGAACCTCTTGAGAGCAAGATTCAAAAGAACGGTGAGGGCGTGTGGTTTGGATAGCAGACTTCATTTTCACTCACTCCGACATACGTTTGCCAGTTTGTTGGTTAAGGAGGGTGTTTCTTTGTATCATGTACAGAAACTCCTGGGCCATTCCTCGCCACGAGTTACAGAAATCTACGCGCACTTAGGTGGTGCTGAGTTGCTTGGATCCGTTGAAAAACTCTGCAACGAAAGGTGATTGTTCAACGTCTCTTCGAGGCGGGTGGGCGTGGGCAGATCCCTGGAGAAAGGAGGCGAGGCATGTCGAAGGTGAACACTAATGTGGCGTTTCTGTCTTGTACTCTCTTTGACGTAGTCGGGATCGGATAATATCATTAAGGAGAGCGCGATCGAATTCCTGAATATTGTCGACATCGATCTTCTTGGTCAATTCACCCCTGGAGTACTCTAACGCCAATTGACCGAAAATCTCATCAAAAAAGGATACCGAGGCGACCAACACATTTCCGAAGTCGATCCTTATGGTGTCAACTTTGTTCCACTGGTCAATGATCAGGTCGTGAACTACTTTCCCGTCGTCTCGAGTGACGATGTTTTTGCCACACGTTTCAATTATGTTGATCATGTATTCCATACTCAGAATATTGGCTCGTCTCGCATCTCTGATTCGAGGATATATAGCCCCTCTCCGTCGGCCCTCGCAATAATATTGACAATTGTGCCTTCAAAAGCAATCCGGAGCTTCTTCTGCCAAATGGCGACACCATTGCCATTCTTGTAGTTCCAGTGGACCCATCCATCTCCAGACATGATATGGATTTCGCCCTCGTTGACCTTCAAGAATCTATGGATATGGGTTAATCCAAGACCAGCGAGTTTCCCAACGCGACTCGAAACGCCCTCTTCAATGGCAAGCTTAATTGCATCAATTGAATTTGTAAGATGAGCATAGGTGGGAACAGAGGACAGAGCCCTGAGGATACCACGCCCAAAATCTGTAATACAGATGTTTACGTTGCCTCGTTCGGTGTAGGATTGAGCGCAAACAAAACATCCTTCCAGTGTTTCACTATGGTCAAAGGTATTCGTCATCAGCTCGTTGATACTCAGGTGCAGGGAATCCTTCACCCCCTGGGACATAGTCAAAACACTCTGAAGAACGTTGATGATCGTGCTTGTGTATGTTGGATCCAATCCGTTGAAATGCCGTAGTTCCGCTTGGTGATGGGCATATTTCATGGCTCCATCTCGCCCTTTCCCCCATTCGTAGAATCCAATGCTTGTCAGATATTCATTGAGTTTCTTGTTGAGTGCAGGACGGTAGCTAACAACATGTCCGCGCGCGATACACGCTTTGGCGGCTCCAACAATGAAAGTGATAGCGAATGGATCGCTGAAGGCGCAATTGGACAAGTCAAACAGTATCTCCTGATCAGGGGAGAAAATTGCGGCTTGGCACCTTTCGATGATGCAATTGGCATTCCTGATGGTGAGAAGCAGCGGGAACTTTACGACATGCATATTGGAACTCGCGATGGTTGGCTCAGAGTATCGCAAAAATAGCAACATTGGCGACCAATTTCAATTCCTGGGTTCATGAACTTTCTTCGGATGTTTTGACGACTGTCTGAGAATGACATCGGTCCCACCAATGTTGTGACAATCTGCGGGGTTGAAGATGGTGTCTTCCCGATCGCACAACTACCTCAGAAGCGATATGATCTCGGGATCGAGGAGGCAAATTGACGTGCAAAGATAAAAACAGTCACGTCCAGCGAGGCGCTATCGCAATCAACATCATGGCGAGTGGATCGAAAAAGCACCCTCCGATTTCGGGATTAGACTTTTCGGGATCCACACAGTTAGATTTGACCCCGAGCCGGCGTAGTATGTGCTTGGAACGCCATCTGGCGAGTGATTAAGAAAAGTTATACCTTTCGAATGTTCCTTAGTTTGGTTAGAACGCCTGCCTGTCACGCAGGAGGTCGTCCCGATCCGTAGGATCGGGAAGTCCCGTCGGCCCCGCAAAAGCAAAAATGCCCGCGAGGGGCATTTTTGCTTTTGCCATTGACGATGCGGCTGTGTCCCGCTCGCTTTTTGAGCGGGGTCGGCCCTCCCAGAGCAGACCCAATCCCCCATCGAGGGGGTTGGGTCTTTTCTTGTAATGGGCACGTGACTCTATCCCGCCTGATTATTTTCACTTGCAGATAACTTGTGGGCGCTTAGCGTTTTCGAGAAAAAACTCTTCCGGTAGTGTCGTTACTCCAAAGAGATAAAGGATGCCTGTCGCTCCCCCACCTTGCAAGATACAACTACCCCTTCCGGCATGCGGCAAGATGTCTTCCTTTCGTTGATCCAACCTCTCGACGCTCATCAGCATCGATGACACGGCCTTCCCGTCGAAACAGACCATGGAACGTTGATCCTCCTGAGTCTGCTGGAGATTGTTCCTTTCCGTCCTCTCTTGCAACACCAACGTGTGGAACGATAACGTACTTTTCCGATGTTCATCTGAGCGACAGTTTCCGGCAGCAATTCTCATTTTTGCTTCTCAGGAGTTATTTGTATATTAAGCTGATTTTTTCAGACCGCATGAAGGACAGAAGACGTAGATGAGCACGAGCACAACCGAGGTCGAGCAGAAGAACACCAGTTCCCGCACGATGGGTCTCCCGAAAAAGACGCTTCTCAAGTGGTACGATGAGATGCTGCTCATCCGTCGATTTGAGGAAAAGTGCGCGCAACTCTACGGCATGGGCAAGATCGGGGGGTTCTGTCACCTCTACAACGGGCAGGAGGCCGTTTCCACAGGTTCTATTGGAGCGATAACGGAGAACGACTACGTCATTACCGCCTATCGCGATCATGGACACGCAATCTCCAAAGGAATCGATCCGAATGCGATCATGGCCGAGATGCTCGGGAAGTCCACCGGGACGACGAAGGGAAAAGGGGGTTCGATGCACCTGTTTGATCACCGGAAGAACTTCCTCGGTGGACATGCGATCGTCGGCGGCCATCTCCCGATCGCAGCCGGTGTGGCGTTCGCCATCAAGTACCGGAACGAGCAAAAGGTTATCCTGTGCTACATGGGGGACGGCGCAACCAACATCGGATCGTTTCACGAATCGATGAACATGGCATCACTTTGGAAGCTACCGGTTATCTTCATCATCGAAAACAATCGATACGGGATGGGGACTTCCGTCGAGCGTTCGTCAGCCGTCACCGATCTACACAAGCGTGCGGTAAGCTACAACATGCGTGACGCAGTCATAGACGGACACGACGTGCTGGCTGTGTACAAGGCAACCAAAGAGGCGGTCGATCACGCCAAAAGGACGCATGAGCCGACACTCCTTGAGATGCGCACCTTCCGTTACCGCGGCCATTCCATGTCCGATCCTATTCACGGCCACTATCGGACAAAGGACGAGGTGGAGTCGCAGAAGAAGCTTGACCCGATTGAACTCTTTGCCGATATCCTGCGTACCGAAGGCCTCGCCGATGCGTCCTATTTCAAGGATGCAGAGAAGCGAATCAAGAAGATCGTTGAAGAATCCGTCACATTTGCAGAGCAGAGTCCCGAACCTCCGCTCGAAGAACTCTACACAGACGTATATCGAGAATCGACCGGAGAGTAGGGGATGCCGACAGTAAGTTTTCGAGAAGCACTGAATCAAGCGATGGATGAGGAAATGGCGCGCGATGAGCGCGTCTTCCTAATGGGTGAAGAAGTTGCGTACTACCAGGGTGCGTACAAGGTAAGTCAGGGGCTCCTCCAGAAATACGGCGATCGACGCATTGTCGATACGCCCATCGCGGAAGAAGGATTTGTCGGAATCGGAATCGGCGCCGCGATGGTCGGCCTTCGTCCCATCATCGAAGTGATGACATTCAATTTTTCGCTCGTGGCCTACGATCAGATCGTCAACCACGCGGCAAAGATGTATTCGATGTCTGGGGGACATTACTATGTCCCGATGGTCATTCGCGGTCCCGGCGGCGCGGCGCACATGCTCGCGGCTACACACTCGCAGTCCCTCGAATCGCTCTATGCCCATATTCCGGGACTCAAAGTCGTCATGCCCTCGAATCCGAAGGACGGAAAGGGGCTCCTGAAGTCCGCGATCCGCGATGAGAATCCGGTTATCTTTATTGAGAGCGAGATGATGTACGGAGACAAGGGGGAGATTCCTGAAGGCGAGTACACCATTCCGATCGGCGTCGGAGAAATTAAACGCGAAGGAACCGATGTCACAATCGTTGCATGGTCCAAGATGCTCACTCGCGTCGCCGGAAAGGCAGTTGAGGAACTTGCCGGGATGGGAATCAGCGCGGAGCTCATCGATCCCCGCACGATCAGACCGATGGATTGGGATCTGATTGTGAATTCTGTGAAGAAGACGAATCGGCTCGTCGTCGTTGAAGAAGGATGGCCCTTCGCGGGCGTCGGCGCCCAGATTTCCCATGAAGTCATGCAACGTGCGTTCGACTATCTCGATGCACCGATTGAGCGAGTGACACAGGAAGATGTCCCGCTCCCCTACGCGCACAATCTCGAAGTCGCATCTCTTCCAAGCGTCGAGAAAGTTGTCAAGGCAGTGAAGAACGTTATGTATCAGAACGGAAAATAGAGACCCCGAATGGCTACGAAAGTCCTGATGCCCAAGCTGAGCGACACAATGACCGAAGGAGTCATCCTCAAGTGGCTGAGGAAAGAAGGAGATGCGGTCAAGCAGGGGGAGATTCTTGTCGAAATCGAATCCGACAAAGCCGATATGGAACTTGAGGCGTACGACACGGGAGTGGTGCGCAAGATATTCGTCCCCGTCGGATCAAAAGCACCAATCGGAGAAGCGATAGCGATCATCGCGGATGCCGACGAGGATATCTCCGGTTTGCTCCAACCGTCAGCTCCATCCGCGGGAGTGAAGGCAGCGACGCAAACAGAGGTCTCCACCGTTTCTTCTCCATCGCAATCTGCACCGGCTGTCCCGGCACCCTCGGCTCTGGCAACCGATGGTCGTCTGAAGGCTTCTCCCCTTGCTCGTCGCATCGCTGAGGAGAGACAAATCGATTTGCGCCTGGTCGCCGGATCAGGACCACAGGGGCGAGTTGTGAAACGTGATCTGGAATCAGTCTCCGCCGCCGCGAAGCCATCGGCTTCACCGACACCAGCGATCCCTTCCGGCGTCTCCGCTCGTATCGAGCTCTCCCCTATTCGAAAGACCATCGCGCAACGGATGGCCCAGAGCAAGGCCACGGCTCCGCATTTCTACGTCACGGTCGAGATCGACATGAAACACGCGATCGCGTTTCGTGACCAGCTCAACAGCGTGAGCGACGCAAAGATTAGTTTCACCGACATTATTATCAAGGCGGCTTCTTCGGCCCTCATGAAGAATCCTCAGGTGAACGCGAGCTATCAGGGGGAAATCATGATGCAGTATGGCTACACTCATATCGGTGTGGCTGTCGCCCTTGAATCGGGACTGGTGACCCCTGTCTTGCGCAACTGTGAGCACAAAGGCATTGCACAGATCAACGCCGAGCTTCGCGATCTCGCCGAACGGGCCCGCAATCGAAAGCTGAAGCCGGAGGAATACCAGGGAGCAACGTTTACGATCAGCAATTTGGGGATGTTCGACGTCGAGGACTTCGTCGCGATCATCAATCCCCCGGAAGGCGCAATTCTGGCTGTTGGTTCGATTCTCGAAAAGCCGGTGGTGAAGAATGGAAATGTCGTCGCCGGGAAGACGATGAAGGTGACCCTCTCGTCCGATCACCGGATTATCGATGGTGTGATTGCGGCACAATTCCTGCAGGACTTCAGGGCCATTCTTGAGAATCCGGCGTCACTCGCATTGTGACCCTGTTGGTCAAACAGTGATGTTTGACCAACACTTCAAATCAACCATCCTTTCCTTCACGTCAGCAGTATGAGAGGCTGGATACGCGATCAATTCCGCCGTGAGATTGCCGGGATCGGGCTTCCGTTTCTGGCCTTTGGTGTGGCCCTTAATCTTACCCTTGGCCAGCTTACGACAGCGCTCAAGATTCCGATGTACCTGGATTCGGTAGGAACAATCCTCGTCGCCGTGCTTTGCGGTCCCCTCTCCGCGATGCTGACCGGATCTCTTGCGAACACTCTCGGCAGTGCCCTCGGCAGTCCGGGGATGATCTTCTTCATCCCCGTCGTCCTGGTGATTGGCGCCTTCACCGGCTTCATTGCATCCCGCGGCTGGTTTCGCGTCTGGTATCTTGTCCTCCTCGGCGGTATCCTCCAAGGTTTGCTGGCGGCACTTGTTTCCGCGCCCATTTCTGCGTACCTATTCGGCGGCGTGATGATGGCTGGAACGGATTTTCTGGTGATGTACTTTCGCTCGATCGGACATTCCCTGCTCGAGAGCGTTCTCTATCAGGGCTTTGCATCGGATCCGATCGACAAAACCGTATCCTACCTCATCGCATTCTTCATCGTCCACAATCTCCCAGGTTCGATTCTTGCACGATTCTATGGCGGAAGGAACATCACCCGCCCCGCGATTGATGAGCAACCTCCTGAATCAGATCCAACTCATCGGTGACAGACTCTCCTTTGTCCTCCTCGTCGTCGTCTGCGCGTTCGTCTTCCCCTGGGAGGCAAATCTTTGCGTCTTTCTCCTGCTCCTCATCCTCCAAACGACTTCCTCCCTCTTGCGACCTTCTTCCGCGAAAGCCGGGCTTTTGTTCAGAAGGTTCGTCCGGTATTTTCTTCTGCTCACGCTCCTGATGGTCGCGGTCAACGCTCTCCTTCTGCGTGAGGGGAAGATTATTGCTGAGGTGTTTGGAGTCTCTCTTTTTCAGGGGGGAGCAATATTCGGCCTGACGACTGGGCTTCGCCTCCTCGTGCTCGCGACGGCGCTGGGAATACTCTTTGGATCAACGCCGCTGGCAGAATTCGCCGACTATTTGGGAAATGTCGGGCTTCCCTCCAGCGTGGTTCTCACGTTGTTGCTGAGCCTCTATTTCGTCGAAACACTGCCGCATCGGATCAGCCGCATCTTCACCGCTCAGGAAGCCCGCGGGGTTCCAGTCCGATCTAATCTCTTCGCCCGGATTCGCGTCTTTTCTATTCTCCTGATGCCTCTCATGCTCTCCTCCATCATCGAAAGCATTGATCGAGGCATGTCATTGGAGTTGCGCGGATTTCATTCCGAATCGAGGATTTCGCGAGAAGGGCTGGTCGGAGTGCGGCGCACGATTTCGAGAAGGAGCGCTTTCTTCCTATTGCTCGCATCAGCAGTTATCACCTTACGATTGGCACTATGGCTGACGCAATAAGCCTTGAACGGCTTTCATTCCGATATCCAGGCTCGAGCAAAGCCGCGCTCGATGAGGTTTCCTTTTTGGTTCCGGAGGGTTCAGTTTGTGCGGTTCTTGGACCTTCTCAGGCGGGAAAGACCACTCTGCTGTATGCGCTTGCCGGGGTCCTTGGATCTCGATTTGCTAACGCGAAGGTTGCTGGAGGGCTTTCCGTTCATGATGAATATTTTGACGGAGTGCCGCGGAGCATCTTGTTCCCGCGCGTTTCTTTAGTGCTGCAAGAATCACGCATTCAGATAACGGGATTTCGGAGCACCGTGCGCGAAGAGCTTGCATTTACGCTTCAGAATCTTCAGATCGCTGAGCCGGAGTCCGCCGAAAGAATACGAGACGCGGCAGAAGCATTGGCGATCAGCCGACTTCTGGATCGAAATCCCCTCGAGCTCTCCGGGGGTGAACTGCACCGAGTTGCGATCGCGACAGTGCTCGTCGCCCGACCGCAAGTTCTTCTTCTCGATGAACCGGCCCGATCGCTTGATTCGAACTCGGTTTTTCAGCTCAGTCGTGCTCTCAATTCCCTCAGAAAATCCCAGACAACTCTTTTTACTGATGCTGACTTGGAGCTTCCGCTTCAACTGGCAGATCAGTATATCGTGTTGAACCGCGGGAAGGTTCTCTTCACAGGCAACCGAGGCGAGTTCATCAACTCTCTCAACCACTTTGTTGGCTTGCTACCGGTCGACGACTGGTTGGAAATCACCGGGCATCTCCGACGGAATCCCGCGATCCGCCAAACCATTGATCCTCGAATTCGACGGTTTCTCCCATGACTTCCGCAGTGAAGTTTGACAATGTAAGCTTTGCATATGGGAGCACGAGACTGGCTCTGGACAGCCTCTCGTTCGACGTTCAGAGTGGCCACCTGCTGCTCATCATCGGACACAACGGCGCCGGGAAGAGCACTCTCCTCAAGCTTCTCAATGGCATCCTGAGACCGTCATCAGGCGAAGTGCAGATGGTCGGTAAAGCTATCGCGGACCGTCCAACGTCTGAGATTGCCAGGACGGTCGGGGTGACTTTCCAAGATCCTGGAGATCAACTCTTCGCAAAGACTATCTCTAAAGAACTTCAAGTAATTGAAACTATATCTTTACATAATCGAAGATGGCCTGATGTTAACCATGTAATTTCTATGTTGAATCTATCATCCTATTTGCACATCCATCCCTATGACGCTCCATTCGCTGTTCGGAAGCTCGTTACATTTGCAATTGCCGCCTTATCAGGTGCCCCTGTGCTCGGCTTGGATGAGCCAACGGCCGGACTCTCAAGTCGGGAGCATGCTCCACTCCTTGGCGCCATCTCACGGCTCTGCCACGAAGGTAGGACATTGATTGTCGTCTCGCACGACCTAACGGCCTTCTTGCCCCTTGCCTCGAGTGTTCTCGTCCTGCAAGAGGGGAAGAAGAAGTTCCACGGCGGGGTACAGGAATTGCTCCGTGACGATTCAATCCTCCGGTTTGCCGGACTTCGTCTCTCGCGCCCACTTCGCCTGAAGCGCTACCTTGGGCTCCCTCTTGACAACTCGCACAAAGGAGACTTTCAGTGACGATCTTCGATCCCCGTGCCCTGACTAAAAGCGAAATCTACTATCTCTTGACCTCGTCCGTCGTACCCCGTCCGATCGCACTCGTCACGACAAGATCCGACGCTGGCGTACTCAACGCTGCCCCATTCAGCTTCTTCAACGCGGTGAGCTCCGATCCCCCAACTCTACTCCTTGCCATTGACCGACGGTCGGGAAAAATGAAGGATACGTCTCGCAATATCATTGATCAAAAAGAGTACGTCGTGAATGTTGTGACGGAAGAGATCGCTGAGGCGATGAACATCACCTCTGCTACCCTTCCCCGCGATGTGAGTGAAATCTCGAAGGCAGGATTCACGGTGCTCCCCTCAGTTCGAGTTTCTGTACCGCGTATTGCAGAGAGTCATATTCACTTCGAGTGCATCCTTTCCCAATGGCTGCCGATCGGCAATGGACCCACCGACCTCATACTCGGCGAGATTCTCATGATCCATGTTGATCCGGGAGTCTTAAGCGGAGACCGCGTCGATCCGCGCACGCTTCGTGCGGTTGGTCGATTGTCGGGAAGCGGATACTGCAGAACAACTGATATCTTCGAAATGCGACGTCCCCCCTGAGCTCCCGTTTCTACGGACTTTCCCTCCAGCGTCGATACCCTCCCTGGAGAAAGAAACGGGAACCCCCTACTGGAATTCCGTTGACAGTCGAAATCTCAGAATCCGATTCGTGACTGCGTCGGCAACGTAGAGTGTCCGGTCAAAGAAGGCCAAACCTGTCGGTTTGACCATGCGACCCCCTGTCCGAGCGTAACCGAACGACTCAGACTTGAAACGCCCCCTGCTGTCGAATTTGATGATCGTATCTAATGCCGCATCGGCGATAAAGATATCCCTCCGCCGTCCGTCCACAACAACGGCAGACGCTTCGACGAAACGATTCGGCCGGACGAACTCAACGTCCTTCTGCTCGGCCTTTGAGGGGTCAAATCTCGGTAACCATCCTTCGAAGTCCGATGACCGTTGATACGTCATCCAGATCGCTCCGTAGGCAACGCCGACTGAATGCTGGATGAGTATGAAATCGCGCGAATTCGGAAATGCCGTAATTCCTGAAGGTCGGTTGATGTCGGTAATTCCTGATCCTGCCCGCGTAACCATATCTCCCAGCGGCGTGATAAATTGACTCTTCGCATTGAAGAGCAACACCCGAACGTCCGGATCGACGAAGCTGCTGTTGTCAGGACCGTTCCGCAGTGCCAGAAATTCGTTGTCCGGAAGGGCAGCCACACCCACAAATCTCCGGTTCGGTCGCGCCGTCTCTCGCCAGATCGTGTCCATCACCGCCGATTGAATCTCGTGCTTCGCCTGGGCCAGCTTGATGCGGAAGAGTGCTCCCACTGTATCCTTGTTCATTGTTACCACCGATCCCCCAACCAGAAGATCGAGGCGCATATCCTGGCTGATCGACAGAGGTTGACTGATCGATCGTGTCCCGAGGATGTTTCCCGCGATATTCATCATGATGATACGGTTGTTCTTTACGTCCGCGACATACATGAGTTGGTCATGGCCGATCAGTAAGGCGCTGGGCGTCCCGATTCCCTCAAACGCCGGAGTGATCTCGAGGTACGTGGTATCACCAACAATGGCGCCGGTAAGCGGATCCGGAAGCGAAGCGAGTGGAAATCGCTCTTCGCACCCAGCGAAGAGGACAAGCCCCACGAGAAGGACGATCCACGCGATATGTGATGATGAGTGCTTCACGGATCTAGTGCCGTTCCAATTAAGTTTTCTTGTGTTTTGAGTTTCTGTTGTTACGGTATTTCAGAAAGTCGTTCCAAGCGTGTTGCATGTCGTGATGCGTTTGGTAGTGCGAGTTAGCCAGGACGTACTGT
>Ga0194120_10000355_pt1 | contig 85502 bp, 100 predicted proteins | sample TA2MahCa65mmetaG_FD_148642 | JGI IMG/M metagenome (GOLD analysis project Ga0194120, IMG submission 148642) | Freshwater microbial communities from Lake Tanganyika, Tanzania - TA2015019 Mahale Deep Cast 65m | ecosystem: Environmental > Aquatic > Freshwater > Lake | place: Tanzania: Lake...
AAGGATTGCCCGAGCCACTGGTGCCATGCAATTCTAAAGCTCCTCCCTGATCCGTGGAGAGCATGGTGAGACCGCTTGATCCTGCGATGATGCTGCCTGTTGTCTGAATTGCACCGCTCGTTGTGTTGAGAAGTCCGACACCAAGACCGCCGGTGAAGTAGCCGGAGCCAGCGGCAGAGAGCATGGTCGCGGGCGAGGTGGTGCCGATGCCGACGTTGCCGCTATTTGCCCATCTCATAATTGAAGTTGAAGCGGCCCCTCCCCAGACGACATCTCCGCCACCGGCATCAAGTGCGGTAAGTCTAAAATCATTCGTATTGCCCGTGGGTCGTATCATCAAATAGCCGCCATCCCTTATTTCAGCGATAGGTGCAGTTCCAGCAACGGTAAGTTTACTGCTTGGCACCGCCGTGCCGATGCCGACGTTGCCGCTATTTGCCCATCTCATAATTGAAGTTGAAGCGGCCCCTCCCCAGACGACATCTCCGCCACCGGCATCAAGTGCGGTAAGTCTAAAATCATTCGTATTGCCCGTGGGTCGTATCATCAAATAGCCGCCATCCCTTATTTCAGCGATAGGTGCAGTTCCAGCAACGGTAAGTTTACTGCTTGGCACCGCCGTGCCGATGCCGACGTTGCCGGAAGCGTCGATACGGAGGCGTTCGACGCTCGCCGTCTGGAAAGTCATCGGGATGGCGGAGTCGCCGGAGTTGATCCTGGCCTCCGTTCCGCTGACGCTCAGCTCAAGACGCTTGAAATCCTGGATATCGTGCAGACGAAGCGTAGAGGTTCCGTTCCGTCCAATCTCCACGCCGGAGCCGGTGAAGAATGTAGGCGAGTTCGTCCCAATGCCGACGTTGCCGTTGTCTTGGATCACGAAGCGCGGGGTGTTGGCGGAGTCGGCGACCGCGAATGCGAGGCCGGTGCCGGTGCCCGAGCCGGTGATGGAGAGTTTGCCCCACGGCGTGGTGGTGCCGATGCCGACGTTGCCGGTCGATAGGGTCGAGCCGGTGCCAGTAATGCCAGTGCCGAATACGATATTGCCGATGTTGAGCTGGCCGGATGCCGTCGCGCTCGGGAGCGAGATGTTGTTGCCGATGAGGATATTTTGCGAGCCGGTGGTAAGGTTGGCGATCCCCGTCGAAGAAGTAGCGGTGCCGATCCAGATGTTGTTGCTTCCGGTCGTGATGCCGTAGCCGGCTTGGTAGCCCAGCAGGGTGTTGTAGTCAGAGCTGGTGGCGAAGTTGTAGCCGGATAGGTAGCCGACCGCCGTGCCGCCTTGGTTGGAGTAGGCGCTGCCGCCGCCAAAAGCCGCAGCGTAGCCGACGGCAACGGTGTTGGTCGCCGAGCTATTGTAGTAGCTCGCGTACGTGCCGATGGCGACATTGTTCGAGCCGGTCGTGTTTCTGTAAAGATTTTGTGCGCCGAACGAGCTATTCCTGTTGCCGGTCGTATTCGTTATCTGCGACCATTGACCAAATGCAGTATTGAGTACGCCGGTCGTGTTTGCAGTGAGCGCTTGCGCGCCGACTGCCGTATTGCCGACTGCCGTAGTTGACTTAAGCGCTTGGTAGCCGATGGCTGTGTTTTCTACAGTCTGATTAAGTGCAGGATTCGTGGGTGTTGCATTGAGTGCCTGATATCCGATGGCGATGCTTCGCAATCCAGAAGTGGACGTGGCGGTGATCCACGAACCGCCTGCTTCCTGACCAATGCCGAGTGAGAAAGTGGTACTCGAAGCATAGAGAATCGAATTGCCGTCGATCTTGTATCCGCCCGCCGTGCCGTCGGTGTTGATGAAGCCGGAGACGTCGAGTTTGTGTGATGGAGACGCGGTGCCAATGCCGACGTTGCCGGAGAGCGTGGAGGTGGCGCTCGCGGAAAGGTTCGTCACGGCGAGATTTGTCGTCGTCGCATTGGCGTACGAGGCATTCGTCGCTGTGACGGTATTCGACGTGAGATCGTCTATCGTAGCGAGCACAGTGTCGATCGCGTTCGTGATGGTGCCGGTTATCGACGCGCCCGATATCGAGCCGCCAGAGATCGTCGGGTTGTTGATCGTCGTGTTGGAAAGCTGGTCGATGCGCTGCGAGGCGGGCACGAAATAGAAAGCCGACGAATTTCCCCCCGCTGCAACCTCGGGCGGAATCTCCGCCTTCGGCGGGTGCATCTCGGTGATGCGCGCGTCCAGGGAACGGCCGAAGTCGCTGAGGATCGCTGCGAGCTTCTCTGCCGATATTGTGCCGCCTTGCGGCACGACGCGCTCGATGATGCGCTCGACAACCGGCTGGTTGATGACGGTCTGCGCTGGTGGGGGAGAGAACGCTGGTGCGGGAGCGGCGGCGGAAACCGCCGCGACGACCGCGGCGGCGGCAGGGTCGTTAAAGGGATTGCCTTCGATCGTGGTCTGCGCCGCGGCTGCGGCAGCTGGCTGCGTGGCTCGGACATTGGCAGGGAAGTGAGAGGCGACAGGCGGCGAGAACAGGCCGCTCACGAACGTGATGATGCTCGCAAAGAACGCGGCGACGGCGTGCATATGCGAGAATTATACAGCCGCCGCTTACATTCTGGCGTTTCCGGGTGTGGATACGGAATGCGACTTTGAAGGGCGGGCGGCCCTATTTGACAGGTTGTTACGTTCGTTTCGTGGTGCGTTCTTTTTGCTCGTCGCGCTGCCGCGGAAAGGGACTGGAATGAATGCAAGGAACCCCCGACGCATCACCAGTGCACGAACGGATCGTGCGATCTGAACGCTTCAAAGGCGTACACGATGATCAGAGCAAATACGATGAGAGTAGTTATCGTTGCCAATGCGTTCCCTTTATGTGGATTTGGAGATAAAGCACGTCCTCCCTGTAGACTGCCGCTTCCAGTATCGCACGGCGTTGCGCGCCGTGTCACTTCTTGCCGTGCGTCTCGTGGTGGCGCGTCTGGGCCAGCGCATTGCGGATGTGCTTCTTCGCCATGTTGGTCTTTGCCATCTCGAGCCACTTGTGCGACGGCTTACCCGACGACTTCGTAATCACCTCCACGAGGTCGCCATTGTGCAGCGGTGTGTCGAGTGCGACCATCTTCCCGTTGACGCGCGCGCCGGAGAGGTGGTCGCCGATGTCAGAGTGGATCGCATAGGCGAAGTCGATCGGCGTCGCGTCGAGCGGCAGGTCGATCACGTCTCCCTTCGGCGTGAATACGAAGATGCGGTGACTGAAGAAGTCGGCCTTGATGGTGTCGAGGTATTCCTCGCTCTCGCCGTGCTCATGCGGCGCATGCGCCAGATCTTGCACCCATGCGGGCGCGAACGATCCGTTGATCGTTGCGGGATCTGGCGCGGGCTGCGTATCGGTAGTGCGCAGCAAAGGGAAGAATTGTCGGATCCATTCGATCCCGCGCCGGGTATTGCCGGTAGTGCCCGTCTGCTGCTCTTTATACACCAGGTGCGAAGCGATACCGTAGAGCGCTTCCTGGTGCATCGCTTCGGTGCGCAGCTGGATCTCAAGGGCGCCGCCGTCGCCCGTGTATACGGTCGTGTGGATCGACTGGTAGCCGTTGGGCTTCGGGAATGCGATGTAGTCTTTTATCTTGCCAGGCACGGGCCGCCAGTGAGCATGGACGATACCTAGTGCCGTGTAGCAGTCGGCGACCGACGGGAAGATGACGCGCAGCGCGATGACGTCGAAGATGGCGTCGATGTCCCACTTTTTACGCTCCAACTTCTTGTACAGTGAGTAGATGCCCTTGATGCGGGCTTCGGTACGGAATGTGCGTAATCCTGCCTCTGCAAGCTCTCGTTTCAGATCGTGTTCGAGCTTTTCCAGACGCTTTTCGCTCTCCTTGCGGCGCTCCTTAAAGAGTTCGCGTGTCTTATCGTGTTCTTTCGGCATAGCAAAGGGGAATGCTGCATCCTCGAGCTCTTGCTTCACCACCGACATGCCGAGACGGTCGGCGATGGGCGCGTATATCTCAAGGGTCTCCTTGGCGATGCGTTCACGTTTCTCGGGACGTGGGACGGATGCGAGTGTCCAGGCATTGTGGCGCCGGTCCATGAGCTTGATGATGAGTACGCGGATGTCTTTCGCGGTCGCCGCGAAGAGCTTCCGCAGCGACTCCGTGTGCCGTTCGAGACCGTTGTAGCGCAGGTTTCCCAGCTTCGTGACGCCGTCGACGAGCGTGAGTACCTCCTGGCCGAATCGTTCGCGGATGTCGGCCGGCGTGACCCCGACGTCTTCGATCGAGTCGTGCAAGAGGCCCGCGGCGATTGATGGTGCGTCCATGCCTGCTGTGGCGAGCAGATATGCGACTTCGGCCGGATGCGAGAAGTACGGGTCGCCCGAGTAGCGCATGTGATCCTTGTGCGCTTCTTTTGAGAATTCGTACGCGCGCGTGACGAGGTCTGCCGCGGCGGTATCCTTGTTCGTCATCGCGGCGATGATTTCTGACACAGGCCTGATTGTTGCACGGTTCATGCACAGATAGTACGCTACTTGATGGTGCGGTCAAACGAATGCGGAGGAACGCATGAATCTTCTGTTCGCCCTGGTAAGGGAGTGCGAAGCGCATGTATGCGCGTGGGGGCGTGAGTGTCTTCTACGAGCCGGTTTTGCCCGCCGACGGACGATGCCGAGTCGCGTACACCGCTGAACGAGTGAGGCACGGGAGTTGGAAGGATGAATGCACAATCAGAAGAGATGCAAGCGGTTCGTCCAAGTGCTGCGGCTGGCGTGACACCGCCTGAGCACGAATTGTTTGAGACGCTCGGTCGGAGAAAACCGCCCAGCGATCGAGTGCAGGCTCCTCGGGTTTCGGCCCGGCAGCCGAAGAATCGTAAGCCGAATCGGAAACGAGAGACTGATTACGTCGATTGAGCGGCACCTTTCGTCGTCTCGCAAAACAAAAACCGGCCCTTGCGGGCCGGTTCGTTTTTTGTCGCGCACGCCGTTTACGGGAGGTGCGGCTTCTCGAGGCCACACCCACCACCGCCTGGCGAGCAAAGAGTCGTGATGTTCGGCTTGGCGAACAAAATACGCTCGCGCTCGATACCGTTGAGAGGCCACTCCATCACATTACCCCTGCTGGTCTGGTTGCCGCGTCTGTAGGGATGATAGCACCACGCTACTTTTTCTCCAGCTTGTGCGGATTGTGCATCGCACACGTTTTGCTGCTGCAACGCTCAGGTATCGTTTTTGTCCCCTCCATCATCAGCGAGCCGCAGAGTTTGCAGATGTTGCCGGTGGGGCGCGCCTTGATCGCATTCTTGCAGTCGGGGTAGTTGGAGCACGAGTAGAATAGGCCGAAGCGGCCGCGGCGCTCCACCATCTCGCCTGTGCCGCAGACGTTGCACTTCACGCCGGTCTTCGCCTTGGCAACCTCCTCCGGGTCCTGTTCGACATACTTGCACTTCAGGTAGCGCGAACATGCGATGAAGCTCCCGAAGCGGCCTTCACGTTGCGTGAGCGTGCCACCCTCTTTTTCGCCGCATTGCGGGCAGGCACGTCCCAGGTCTTTCGGCGGTTCGATGATAGAACCGTCTTCCTTGCGTGCGCCCATGCACTCGGGGAACTTGGCGCAGCTCATGAAGCGGCCGGTCTTTGAGAGCTTGTAGACCATCGGGCCGCCGCAGGTGGGGCAGGGGAATTCTTTCGGTGCGTCGCCCATGTCGGTGATCTTGTCTATCTTCTCCTTGCCCTTCACTGCCTTCGTGAATGGCGTGTAGAACTCGCGCAGTGTCTTCTCGTAGTCGCGTGAGCCGTCGGCGATCTGATCGAGCTCGTCCTCCATCTCGGCGGTGAAGGTGTCGGATATGTAGTCGGCAAAGTTGTTCTCGATGAACGTGGAGACCACGTCGCCGGTCGGCGTCGGAATGAGCGTGCGGCCCTGTTTTTCCACGTAGCCGCGTGCTTCGATCGTCTTGAGGATCGACGCGTAGGTGGACGGGCGGCCGATACCGCGCTTCTCCAGCTCTTTCACGAGGCCGGCTTCGCTGTAGCGGCCTGGCGGCTGCGTCTCCTTGCCTTCGCTTTTGGCTTCGACGAGGGTGAGTGGATCGTTCGCCGCAACTTTGGGCAGTTGCACTTCTTCGCCACGTGCGTCAGGGTCGGCCTTGAGCCAGCCGTCGAAGATGACACGCGAACCGTTGGCGGAGAAATCGGGGATCGTGTCGCCTGTGACGTTCGCGATGAGTTTCGTGCGCATCACGCGGGCGTCCGCCATCTGCGAGGCGAGCGTACGGGCGCGGATGAGCTGATAGAGTTTCTTCTGGTCGTCGGTCGTGCCGGCATTGAACTTTTCGGGGTGCGTGGGGCGGATCGCCTCGTGCGCCTCCTGCGCATTCTTCGACTTCGTCTTGTAGGCGCGCGCTTCGACGTACTCTTTGCCGTACTCGCGTTCGACCAGCGCGCAGATCGCTGCCTGCGCCTCCTTGGCGAGGTTTGTGGAGTCGGTACGCATATACGAGATGTGTCCGGCTTCGTACAGTTTCTGTGCGACTCCCATGGTGCGCGACGGCGCGAACCCGAGGCGCGTCGATGCCGCCTGCTGCAAGGTCGAGGTAGTGAACGGTGCCTTGGGGCTGCGGCCCGCTTCGGTCTCGTCTACACGCACTACGTGCCACGGATTATTCTGAACAGCCGCGAGGATGCGAGACGCTTCCTCTTCGGTTTTCGGCTCCTCGGCGCAGAAGGTCTCAAACGTTTCGTTCTTGGCGGTCTTCAGTATTGCGCTGACTACCCAGAACTTCTCGGGCACGAACGCGCGGATCTCGCGCTCGCGCTCCATGATGATGCGCAATGCGGGCGACTGCACGCGCCCGGCCGAGAGGCCGTAGCGGACTTTCTTCCAAATCAGCCCGGAGAGATCGTAGCCGAAGAGACGGTCGAGGACGCGGCGCGCTTCCTGTGCTTTCACAAGGTGGCCGTCTATCGCGCGCGGATGTTTCAAGGCTTCGTTGACTGCCGTCTCGGTGATTTCGTGGAAGACGATACGCTTGGGCTTCTTCAAATGAATCGCCTCGGCAAGATGCCAGGCGATAGCCTCGCCCTCGCGGTCGGGGTCTGTTGCGAGCAATATCTCATCGGCTTTCTTTGCCGCCGCCTGGAGTTCGCTGATGACCTTCTGTTTTTCGGCAACCACTTGATAGCGCGGCACGAACCCGCCGGCGACATCGACGGCGTCCTTGTTGCTCTTGGGGAGGTCGCGGATGTGGCCCACCGAGGCGCGTACGGTAAAACCGCGACCGAGGTATTTCTCGATCGTCTTCGCCTTTGCGGGGGATTCCACTATCACGAGTTTCTCCATGGTGCGTATTGGTACTTCGGTAGCGTAGCATGGTCAAGCCCGATACATGAAAAGAAGCCGGCGTAGAGTGCCGGCTTCATGGATTTGATACATACTGAAACGGTCGTTGCCGTCTACAAGCGATGCGCATGGCCGTTATTGTCGCGCTGCCGTCTGCGGTCATGCGATGGCTGGTAGGCGACGCGTGCATGATAGGCGCAGTACGGCCCGCCGCCGATCGTTGATTTCCCGCCACAGAAGCGAAATTCGGGCGAAGACGTGTCTCCCATCGGCCACCGGCACATGTTCTCGCGCAGTCCTTCGAGCGTAACGCGTTCCGAAACTGGAATCACCACGTCGTCTTCGGGCGCTGGCAGTGGCGCTGCAGAAACATGCAATGCGAAAGCAATCGTAAGATCGCCATGTGATGTGTTGCGCTGCACACGAGGCCGCTGCGCGCGAGGAGCCGTGGCGACCCGCGGGCGCACTGTCTTCGGCATATGTGCCCGTTCGGCAAGTCCGAGGCGGTGGATCTTCCCGATGACGCCGTTGCGCGTGATGCCCGGCCCTAGCTCTGCGGCGACCTGTGACGCGCTCAGCCCATCGCTCCACAGCTTGCGCAGTAGTTCAACTCGTTCGTCTGTCCACGACATGCGAACCTCCCACAGTCCCCTATGGACTCCTTGCACCGTAGCACATACGCCGGGGTGTACAACCGGTTGTCATGCGGCGATACGTGTGCTCAGGAGCGTCGGATGCGGCCGTACTCCTCGACGATGAGGCCTTTGATCTCCATCACCGACAAGATGACATTGGCTTCGCTTGCGGGCAGGGCAAGCGCAGTAAGTAGCGTGTCACGCTCTACGGGCGAGGATAGCAGGCCGAGGACATGTATTTCTTCGGGAGTGAGATCGGCGCGCGGCGTAGCCGCGCGCTCCTCCTCCGGGTCGATGCCGAGCACTCGCAGGATATCTGCGGCCTCGGTGATGGGCGTTGCGCCGAGCTTGAGAAATTGATGCGTGCCTCTCGATGTGTCGGAAAAAATGGAGCCGGGCACGACCAGAAGCTCGCGGTTGTAATCGGTTGCCAGCCGTGCGGTGATGAGCGAGCCGGAACGTTCCTGTGCTTCGACGACGAGTGTCGCGTGGCACATGCCCGCCATGATGCGATTGCGGCGCGGGAAGGTGTAGTCGGCCGCGCGTTGCCCCGGGTCGAACTCGGAGAGCATCGCACCGCCCGCATCCAGTATCTCGTGCGCCAGGGCGACATTGGCACGCGGGTACACCACATTCCAGTCGAGGCCCGAGCCGGGCACTGCTATCGTCGGTAGTCCTGCCTCAAGCGCGGCCTTGTGCGCCAGGGCGTCAATGCCGTAGGCGAGGCCGGACACGATGACAACCGGGTAGCCGACAAGCCCCTTTATAAGGTGCGAGACGACCTGTCTGCCATACGCGGACACGGCGCGGCTCCCGACGACAGCGAGCCAGCGGTATTCCTCGAAGGAGGGGAGTTCGCCACGCACATACAATTGTGCCGGCGGCTGCGGAATTTCCCGCAGCAAGCGCGGAAACTCGGCGGCAGGCAGGAGGTGCAAGTCGGTGGTCATGCAGTATTTACTATAACAGTAAGCACTGGGACTTGTAATTCCTAAAATATGTTATATAGTTTCAAAAGGTCCATGCTCAGCCTTGGAGGCAGTTATGAGCACAGGCAGAGAAGATAACAGCGGTCTGACGTTGGAAGAAGAGGAGCGTTGGGCGAGTGTCGTCAAGCGTTCGCGGGAACTGAAAGAGGCTGGCCATCTGTTCTCCGGCTTCGAGTTCTACATCAACAGCACTGCCCAGATCGACATTCGTACGTTGAAACCAGCAATGGACGATCAGTCGTTCGACATGGACGCCGTGTGTAAGAGTGCGCGTGCGGGTCACCAACAGCTGCGCTACGCACTTTCCCGCATGTTTTTTCACGTCGGCGCCACGTATTGGAACCGAGCGCCAATCGGCCACATGCTCAATGAGGTCGATGCGAAGCTTCGCAAGAACGCAAATCAAAAGGCGCTGAGCGAGGCGGCGGGCACCGACCCTCTGTACGACGTATTCGATATCGCAAGCGTTATGCAGATGTTCGTCGACCTGCACGACCTGATAGAGTCTGATCGATACAGAAAGAAGTGGCGATGGGGAAGGTTTCGCCTACTCAATGAGTTCGCTACTGATTATTTCGCGCGGCGCAAACGCGAAATTGAACTGTCCTCTGCCAGTAAAAGTCTGGAGGTGGTCATCAAGGCTCATGAGCTGCGGCGCATCAAGAACATCGATTCATTGGTGCGAACTATTCTGCCGGACGTGGAGAAAGTGTTAACGTGGTTCTCTTGAGAGGTCGGGCGGTCGCCTGTTTGGCGGCCGCCCTTTCATTTGTGCTACAATTCCGCCATGCTCGACATCAAGTTCATCCGGGAGAATAAGGACATCGTGGCGGCGGGCGCCAAGAAGAAGCATGTGGAGGTCGATCTTGACCTGCTGCTTTCGCTTGACGACAAGCGCCGCGAGCATCAGCAGAAATTCGATGAGAAGCGCGCGGAGCAGAATCTCGCGTCGGCAGCGATTGCCGCGGCAAAGACTGACGACGAGCGCCAGGCGGTTATTTCGCGCATGCAGCCATTAAAGGAGGCGATGAAGGTCGACGAAGAGGCGCTTAGTGCGGTGATGAAAGAGTGGCGCGCCTTGATGGTGCAAGTCCCGAATGTCCCGGATATCTCGGTTCCCGATGGTGACGACGATGCAGGCAATCAAGAGGTCCGTCGATGGTCTCCCGTCTCCGGCGATGGCGGCGATGCGCCGAAGCTCGGCTTTGAGCCGAAGTCGCACTCCGAACTCATGCCCGACCTCGACATGGCAGACTTCGAGCGTGGTACGAAGGTCGCTGGTTTCCGTGGCTACTTCCTCAAGAACGATGGCGCGCGCCTCCTGTGGGCGCTTGAGCGCTTCGTACAGGATCGATTCATGCATCGCGAGGGCTTCACGCCGATGATCGTGCCGTCGATGGTGCGCCGCGAGCCATTCATGGGCACAGGCTACTTGCCGCAGAGCGAGGAGGACTTGTACAAGACACAGGATGGCGAGTATCTCGCTGGCACCGCCGAAGTCGCGACGATGGGTTACTACATGGACGAGACCCTGGATCGCGCCCAGCTGCCGCTGAAGTTCTTCTCGTATTCTCCATGCTTCCGCCGCGAAGCGGGCAGCCACGGCAAGGACACCAAGGGCGTGTTCCGCATCCATGAGTTCGTGAAGTACGAACAGGTTATCCTGTGTGAGGCGAGCCATGAGGTGTCGGTCGCGATGCACGAGGAGCTCACCGAGAACGCCGAGAAGCTCCTGCAGGAGCTCGGGCTTCCGTATCATGTCGTCGTCAATTGCGGGGGCGACCTTGGCCTCGGCCAGGTAAAGAAATACGATATCGAAGCGTGGATGCCCTCCGAGAAGAAGTACCGCGAGACGCACTCGTCATCCTATTTCCACGATTTCCAGACCCGCCGCCTCAACATCCGCTACCGTGATGAGCAGGGTGTGCTTCGCTATGCGCATTCCTTGAACAACACCGCGCTTGCGATGCCGCGCATCCTCTGCCAGATCGTCGAGAACTATCAGCAGGCAGACGGTTCTATTCTCGTCCCCGAGGTGCTTCGCCCATACATGGGCAAGGACCGTATCGCTCGAGCGGCCTGAGCAGGCGTGCGGGCATCGGGGTGGTCCGCGTCGATCCGGTATGACAGAGCCGCGCAACGTCCTAGACCTTCATGCCCGCAAGCGACAACTTGCGCATCATCGCAGTGCGCAGCTGAAGCGCCCGGCTCGCACCGCTTCCGCGACACTGGAAGAGCGACAGCGTGGCAGCCGTACGCGCCGCCGCAAGCTGCGCGCGCTAGCTGCGGTTCTGTTTCTCTTCTTCCTTGCGGGTGCGGCATATGGCGTGGGCGAAGCGTCATACCTGCAGCGCTTCGCCATAGGCGCGGTTGCCGTCGACGGCGCAGAGACCATCCCCCCGCGGTTGGTAGAAGCGTACGTCGATACGGCGCTGTATGACGGCTCACGCCCGTACATCTCGCGTACGACGCTGTTCACCTATAAGCCCGACCAGTTGGCGGCGGGGGTCGTCGCGTTCTTCCCGCGCGTGCGCGAGGCGCGTGTCGAGCGCAGCTCGATGCTCGGCAACGGCATCACGATCGTGATCAAGGAGCGTACACCTTTTGCGCGCTGGTGCAAGACGCGCCGCGTGGAGCCGCCTGCGCAGGCGACAAGCACCGAACAACAGGCCGCTGCCGAATCGCAGGAATGTTATCTCATGGATGACGGAGGGTTCGTCTTTGCGGCGGTTGAGCATGCGGGCAGTGCCGTACCGGAGACCTCATATGTCTTTTCCGGCGGACTGGATCTCACGCGCCCCGTCATTGGCCAGCGCTACGCGCCCGCACACCTGCCAGGCATGCTTGCACTCATACGTTCGCTTACAGAAGCAGGCTTCGCGCCATACGGCGCTTCGCAGCGGGGGAGCGACGATTTCGCGGTCGAGCTTGAAGGCGGGTTCACGGTGCTTGCATCATTCGGTCAGAGTGTGGCCGACTTGACGCGCAATCTCGACCTCGTCCTGTCATCGCAGCAGCTGCGTGATCGCCGTGCCGAACTTGAATATGTCGATATGCGTTTCGGCGATCGAGTGTATTACCGGTTCTGGGGTGAAACCAAGACCGCAAGCTCGTCTGGCGGGTGATGTGGGGTGACATATAAAAAAGATACGCGCCGCGGGCCTCAAGCCCGCGGCGCGTGGTTGTCTGATTACGCAGCTCGATCGAAGTGTATGTCGTGTGGGTGCGACTCGCGCAAGCCAGCAGCAGTCACTCGAACGGCGCGAGCCGTCCGCATCTGCGCGATGGTGCGTACGCCGAGGTATCCCATCGATGATTGCACGCCGCCAACGATTCCCGAGATCACTTTCTCGAGGGAGCCGCGATACGGCACGTATCCCTCGACTCCTTCGGGGACGCGCTTCTTGCTCGGCACCCCCTCCTGGCCATATCGCTTTCGCGATGCACTGTACTTTTCCATTGCGCGACCAGAGCCCATGCCGTAGTAGACCCGCATATCCTGCCCGTCGATGGTCACTGTCTCGCCCGGTGCTTCGTCGGTGCCAGCGAGCATCGAACCAAGCATGACACAGTCGGCACCAAGCGCAAACGCTTTGGCGACATGGCCGGAGTTCGAGATGCCGCCGTCGGCGATCACCGGAATGCCGTATCGCTTGAGCGCCTGTGCGCAGAGGTAGACTGCCGTTCCTTGCGGGACGCCGATGCCGGCGACAATCCTCGTCGTGCAGATTGAGCCAGGACCTTGTCCGACCAATATGCCATCGGCGCCCGCTTTGGCGAGGCGCACCGCACCTTCCGGATACGATACGTTGCCCGCGACGACCTCAATATGAGGGTACGCTTTTTTCAGTGCGCGGACCGTCTCGATGACATTCGTGCTGTCGCCATGTGCGGTGCCGACGACGAATGCATCACACCCTGCAGGTGCCAAGAGTGTGGCGCGCAGCAGCGCATCGGCTCCAAAGCCAATTGACGCGGCGACGCGCAAACGTCCTTTCTTGTCGAGCGTGAAGTCGATGTGCGGCGCAAGCGCACGATCGACGTCTGACTCAAGATACATTCCGACAAGAACGCCTTCTTTGTCGACGAGTGGCAGGATGCTCACATGATGTTTGTTCATGATGGCGCGTGCCTGTCGCAGAGTCGTCCGCGGCCCGCTGGTGATGAGCGCTGCCTGGCGCATGACCTGCGACACTTTGGTCGAATCCTTCACGGTGCGGCGCAGGTTGCGCGAGGTGATGAGGCCGACCAATCTTCTCTTCTTATCGACGACAGGGAACGTTCCGAAGCCGTAATCCTTCTCTTCGCGGAACGCCTTTACCTGGCCGATCGTCATCGTTGGCAACACCGTGATCGGGTTTTCGATCTTCGGCTGCAGGTGGAATTTGACCTTGTGCACGCACGAGACTTGCTCTTCGGGCGTGAGTGCCGGATGAATGACGCCGATGCCGCCAAGCTTCGCCATGGCTATCGCCATGCGCGCCTCGGTGACGGTCGACATCGCAGCCGATGCGATGGCCGTGCGCAGCGAGATGTTCCGCGAGAATCGTCCTGACGGAGTGACGCTCGGCGGAGACACGTTCGAGTGGTTCGGGACGAAGAAAAAGTCGTCGTACGTGAGGGCAAGCCCTGTGGAGAGAGCGGTGGTGATGAGTGCCGAGAGCCGAAGTGGTCTCATGCATATTCCTCCGTTGAAACTGCGAAATCAAAGGACATTCGCTGGGTGCATACTACGCAGCAAAATGGCCGAGTCAACAACGAAGACGCCGCCGATTATATCGGCGGCGGTTCTCGTGTCTTTGGTCTCACAGAGGCCAGAAGAAATAGTAGGTCATATAGCCGAGCGCTCCGAAGAGACTGAGCGACGCGGCGGCGTATGTCCACACCGGGACCTCGATGACGATCTCGTTGCCGCCGATGGCGGCTTCGATTTCGCGGTGCGCCCGTTCCCAGGCGGACACTGAGGCTGAGTAGCTAGGATCGCGGGTCATCGCTTTCTCCTTCCTCGCGCTTCCCATGGCGCGTCTGTTGACATTAGACACCAAATGCATACCCTGTGTCAATGCCTCGCACTGTAGATAACTTTTGGGCCCGTCTCCCGCGGCCGTTTTTTGCGCTCGCGCCCATGGAGGACGTTACCGATGCGGCGTTCCGTTCACATATTGCCGCGCACGCAGCGCCGCATGTGCCGCGTGTCTTTTACACCGAATTCACCTCGGCAGATGGGCTGGTGTTTGCCACTGAGCACGGGCAATCACGGCTGCGTGCAAAGCTCTCGTTCATGCCGCAAGAGCGACCGATCGTCGCCCAGCTTTTCACAGCGCATCCGGAGCGCATGGAGCAAGCCGCGGCGCTCGTCGCAGAACTCGGGTTCGACGGGGTTGATATCAACATGGGCTGCCCTGATCGAGCGGTGGAGAAGCAGGGAAGCGGCGCATCACTGATGAAGAATCCTGCGCGTGCGCGTGCGCTCATTGCCGCCGCGCGGCAAGGCGCGGGCGGATTGCCCGTATCGGTAAAGACACGAGTTGGGTACCGGTCGGACACAGAGCTTGAGCCGTGGCTTGGCGAAGTGCTTGCCGAGAAGCCTGCTGCGCTTGCGGTTCATTTGCGTACGCGTGCCGAACTTTCTGATGTGCCGGCGCATTGGGAGTGGATGAAGCGCGCGATCGCCGTGCGCGATAGTGTGTCGCCGGAGACGGTCATCATGGGCAATGGCGATGTGAAGAATCTGGCCGATGCGCGGCAGAAGGCCGCCGAGACCGGCGCTGACGGCATCATGCTGGGGCGTGCGGTGTTCGGCAATCCGTGGCTCTTTGCCGACCGTGCCGAGGCTCCTTCGCGAGAGGAACGCATTGCGGCACTCATCGAGCACGTACATCTGTTCCAGGAAAAGCTGTCGGGCCTCGTGAGCGAGGCGGTGATGAAGCGACACTTCAAGGCGTACATTGGCGGCTGGCATGGCGCGGCAGAATTGCGCGCACAATTGATGGAGACACATACGCTCGATGAGGCGCTTGCCGTGTTGCAGACTTGCGCCTAGTCCTGTTGCTGCGTATAAAGGAGCCGGTACGTTGGAGGATTAAACGGATGGCTTGGAAGGTTACTTCGTATACTGGCGCGCAGAAGCGCGAGGCGTTTGAAGCTGCAATCAGGCGGTGTCGCAAACAGAAGCGCGCATCACTGCAAGACGTGCTGATGTCCGTGCGCGGCATCAAAGCGGATGTAATGAGAAAATTCGTTGTGGGCCTCGACGAGGCTGCGCTGGACGAACTCGGCATCTGTCTGGAGCGCAAAGGCAGAAACGGGCCGGTGACCGTGGTTTTTACAGAGTTGCCGCAACCATCAATAACAGACAGGGAAAGTGTGGCCGCGTGATAGCATTGGCTCGCGCGAAGGAGAAAGGATAGAACATGGGAAGTAGCTATGCACGAAAGCCCGAGAACGATGTTCCGGAAGCAACGCCCCAAGAACGAATTAGTGCGCTCTTTGCAGTCGCAGCCGCGCACAAGGGTTCGACAGTAAGGCTCGCGCTCACTGCACTCATCTCCAAGGTGAAGCAAAGACTTGCCATAGGCAATCGGCGGTGCACGGACCAGGCATTGAAACGTGACATTGCTAACATGAGCAATGTGCAGCGCACTAAACTCGGCATGCTGCCGAAAAAGCAGCTGGCGTAGCACAGCGCAAGAGAATCATCGGCCCGGCGCCATAGGCGCCGGGCTTCTGCTATACTCCTGCCATGAAGAAGTCCGATACGCCGCAGGAACACACCACTCTGTATCGCCGGTACCGTCCGGCCGGATTTGATGAGGTGCGAGGCCAAGAGCCAATTGTCGCCGCACTCAAGGCATCGCTGAAGGCAGGGAAGACTGCGCATGCATACCTTTTTGCGGGTGGGCGCGGCACGGGGAAGACGAGTGTCGCGCGTATCCTTGCACGCGAGCTTGGCGTTTCCAGTAAGGATCTCTACGAGATGGATGCCGCGAGTAATCGCGGCATCGACGACATTCGCGAGTTGCGCGAGGGCGTGTGGGCGATGCCGTTCGAATCGCCGTACAAGTTCTACATCATCGACGAGGCGCACATGCTCACCAAGGAAGCATGGAACGCACTCCTGAAGACGCTCGAAGAGCCGCCCAAGCACGCGGTCTTCGTGCTTGCCACGACCGAGATGCACAAGGTGCCCGACACTATCCAGTCGCGTTGCGAAATATACTCGTTCAAGCAACCGACGCGCGAAGTCTTGGCACAGATAGTGGCCGATGTCGCCAAGAAGGAGGGCTTCACACTGGAGCGCTCGGCGGCAGAGCTTGTCGCGCTTCTGGCCGAAGGGTCATTCCGCGACGGACTTTCCATCTTGCAGAAGGTGCTTTCGTCATCGGGCGATAAGAAAGTGAGTGTGGCCGAGGTTGAGGCGATCTCCGGCGCGCCCAAGGGCGAAGCGGTCCGCTCGGTCATCCGCGCTCTGGCAGCGAAGGACGCGGCAGCGGCGCTCGCTGCGCTCTCCGCTGCCACTGCCGAAAACATCGACCCTCGCACGCTCGCCAAGCTCCTCATCCATCGCCTGCGCATCGTGCTTCTCATGCGCTTCGCGCCGGATCTCGCCGCTGACCTTGCGTCCGAGCTTTCGGAATCCGACGTCGAGATGGCTCGCGAGATCGTAAAGTCGCCCGGCATCACCTCCGAGACCTTGCGTGCACTGCTTGAGGCCCATGCCCGCATGGCCTATGCTGCAGTGCCGGTCTTGCCGCTCGAACTGGCGGTTATCGACATCTGCGGGATCGCACAAGCGTAGGCACGGTATACTTGCTCTATATTCATAACCATCATCGGTATGGGAAAGGGAAACAACGCACAGAAGAAAGACAAGAAGAAGCCGAAGAAGGACAAAGCGAAGTAAGGCGACGCCCGGCACAGCCGGGCGTCGCCATGCCTGCGCCAACAAGACGCTCATCACATTTTCTGCTATCCTCTCTCCGTACCCGAGCGGTACGAATGGGGGATCGTCTAATGGTCGGACAACTGCCTTTGAAGCAGCGAATCTAGGTTCGATTCCTAGTCCCCCAGCAAATGAATGTATGCAAGATGAATATTTAGATCTGGTCAATGAAAATGACGAGGTTGTCGATAAAAAACTTCGCTCTGAAGTGGAGTCGTTAGGTTACAAGATAAATCTTGTGCCTACTTCCGACGGAAAATTGACTATTGACGGTATCAAAAAGATTGTTGAGGAACACACTGCCAATCCAGGCGGCTCACACTTATCGCGAGAGCTTGTCCGTGTCGCCTGTTCGCTTGTCAATATGTCGTATACTGGCAGCAATGATGTACGAGCAGACGCGTCGTCTGCGTCGGGTCGGAAGGGTCTTCCGAGCCGTGCTTGAGCGAACGGTCGTAATAATCGAGCTTCCAAAAGCACCGCTCGCCAGCGTGCTTGAAGGAACCGAAGTCATGCTCGCCGTTCGGGTCGTTGTCTTGGGCGAAGTCGTCGAACCTCTGCACGGCCTGCAAAATGCCCAACTGGGCGCTTGGTGTTGCGGCGACAAGCTCCTGCACGCCGGATGTGATGACGACGCGCCCGAGGTCGGGACGCTCTCCTCTGCGAAACGCATCATTGAGTTCGCGGATGCGATCGCGCGTTGCACTTTCAATGTGCGACATGCGGTGTTCCTCCTCCTCTCAATCGACGCGCCAAGGCGGTGCGCCGAAGCGAGGGGAGGAGCCTGATGCAATCATACACCCGCCGGCCACGGGCGCTGGCAAGCGCCTGCATAGGAAAATTGCGAATCACCAATGAAATCGTTAGCAATCGCGTATTCGAGCGGCGCGGAATAATGCGGCGATTAATCTAACGAAGGACAAACTATGGCTAAGGGAACAGTTCGAAAGGCCCCGGCAAAAAAGGCGAACGCAGCGGCACCCGCCGCCGTGCGGCCAATCAAGGAGACTTATACGAAGTCGGCGCTCATCAATTTGATTGCCGAACAGAATGACATTCCTCGCAAGACTGCTGTGGGCGTCTACGCCACGCTGGAGAATGTGTTTCTCGGCTCGGTGCATCCGCGCGGCGTTGGCGAGTTCACCTTGCCGGGACTTCTGAAAGTGACGTTGCGCAAAGTGCCGGCGCGCAAGGCGGGGACTTTGGTTCGCAATCCTGCCACGGGCGAAATGGTCAAAGCGGCGGCGAAGCCCGCCAGCGTGCGTGTCAAAATCCGCCCGCTGTCCAAGCTGAAAACCGCCGCAGTCAAGTAAGGAGTAATTGGATTTCTAATGAATGGTTGGACGATTACAGTGGGTGGAAGTGGAGAGTAACGGGGACAGGCACAGTTAAATTGTTGCTTCTGTTGCGTAATGCAGCCCCGCCTCTCGGCGGGGTTTCGGGCAGGAATCGGAGATGTTAGATCGGCGATCTTTGAATAGGCCTCTCTGCTGCTATCGGGACTGTCTCGCGGTAGAATTAGAACATGAACGAGCAGGAGGAGCATATGCAGCTGGAGGCAATCGCGTATGCGAAAGCGCACAAGAAAGAGATTGCGGCGGAGTTGACGGACCTTTCGCGGTTCCCAGCGGACGCCGAGCCGGTTTCCGTGTTCATGGCCGGATCGCCCGGCGCGGGGAAGACTGAATTTTCTAAAGCAGTGCTTGCTCTGCTGGAAGAGGCGCGCGCTCATCGGGTAGTCCGCATAGACAGCGATGATTTCAGGGCGCGGATCCCTGGCTATACGGGTTCAAACTCGTATCTCTTTCAGGGAGCTGTGTCGGTGATCGCCGAGCGTGTACACGACGTCGTGCTCTCAAACCAGCAGAGCTTCATTTTTGATGGAACGCTTGCGAACTACGACAAGGCCGTCGAGAATATACGGCGCTCGCTCGCGAAAGGGCGAAGAGTGTTCGTATTTTACGTGTACCAGCGGCCAGAGACTGCATGGAGATTCACTCGTGCTCGGGAGCAGGCGGAGGGTCGGCACATCCCTCGCGCTGCGTTCATCGAGCAATTCCTTAACGCCAGGTCTACGGTAGATGCGATTGTCAGGGAATGTGGCGATGCAGTAACGGTCATGCTTGTTAAAAAAGATTTCGAGAAAAATTCTGTCGAAAAGATAGAGCGCATCACGGCTGAAAATCAGATTGACGCACATATTGCGGAACGGTACACTGAACATGATTTGGAGCACCTGCTATGAAATTCCGCGCCTTCTTCTCAAAAAAGACACAAAAGCCATCTGGATTGGCGGACCTTTTGCTGCACACGCCAGCAGAAAAGCAGAAGGATTTTTTCACGAAGGCGGCAGAGCGAGCGAATGCCGATCAGCGCGCAACTTTAGAGCGTGCACACCTCAAGCAGGCCGCACGATAAGAACGCACGGGGGCGTGGAGTAGTGAGGGATGTTTCCTACACCCCCACCAGCCGATATCGTATAATGGGTGTATATGAACCCATCTATTGCGAAGTGGCTCACGTGGCCGGTTATTATCGGGGTTTTGGTAGTGATCGTTGCTGTGTATGCGGGCGGGAAGTACAACGGGCTGGTTACCCAAAATGAGGGAATAGACGCGCAGTGGGCGCAGGTGGAATCGCAGTATCAGCGCCGCTTCGATCTCATCCCGAACCTGGTCGCCTCGGTGCAGGGAGCGATGAAGCAGGAGCAGGCTGTCTTTACAGCTATTGCCGATGCGCGCACGCGCTACGCGGGCGCTGCAACGCCGGAGACAAAGGCTGCCGCCGCAACGCAGGTAGAGAGCGCCTTGGGCCGGCTCTTGGTGGTGATGGAGAATTATCCGCAGCTTGCCTCTATCGGTACGGTGCAGAGCCTGATGGCCGAGCTTGCCGGCACCGAGAACCGCGTCTCTGTGGAGCGCATGCGCTACAACGAGATGGTGCGCGACTACAACGTGAGCGTAAAGGTGTTCCCGGGTGCCGTGGTGGCGCGGGTGTTTGGCTTTGGCCCGCGCACGATGTTTGAGGCGGCCGCGGGTGCCGAGGTGGCGCCGAAGGTTGAGCTCTAGCGTATGTGTATGCTGCGGGGCTTCATGCTGGGCCTCGTGTGTGGCGTGGTAGTAGCGGCTGCGGGCGTGCCCGCAGCCGCGCTTGCCTACACTTCGCCGGGGAGTCCGACGGGGCATGTGAACGACTTCGCGCAGGTGTTGAGTGCGGAAACGGTAGCGAACCTTAACGCCGAGCTTGCGACCTTCAATGCATCGACCAGCAACGAGATCGCGGTCGCTATCGTCCCCGACATGGGAGGCGACTACATAGAGAACTACGCAGTGCGGCTGTTTGAGGAATGGGGCATCGGGAAAGCAGAGCGCGATAACGGTGTGCTCCTGCTGCTCGCCATTGAGGAGCGCGCGATTCGCATCGAGGTTGGCTACGGGCTGGAAGGCGCGCTGCCCGACAGCGTTGCCGCGCGCATCATCGACAGTATGGGGCCGTCGCTCCGCGACGGCGACTACGCGGGCGCAGTCACCAGTGCAGTGCGAAATATCGAAGCGGCGACGCAGGGCGAGTATGTGGGCGAAGGGGAGTCGGCAGGCGGATTCTCGTGGAGTACTATCGCGAACCTGCCTATCGAGTTGATCCTCTTCGTGCCGTTTCTGATATTGGAATGGCTGGCTGCGATCTTGGGGAGAAGCAAGTCGTGGTGGGCCGGCGGCGTGGCGGGATTTGCACTCGGCCTCGCTATCTGGCTCTTCGGCGGCAGCCCGGCATGGGCCTGGGCGATACTGACGGTCGCGCTCACGGGCAGCGGGCTCTTGTTTGATTACATCGTTTCGCAATCGTATGCGAACGCGAAACGCACGGGCGGCACGCCGCCGTGGTGGGGTGGTGGCACAGGATTTGGTGGCGGCGGATGGAGCGGCGGGCGTTCGGGCGGAGGCGGCTTTGGCGGGTTCGGCGGCGGCTCCTCCGGCGGCGGCGGCGCTTCGGGGAGGTGGTAGTGTCGCAAAGAAAAATGCCGGCCGAGAATATCTCGGCCGGCATTCGCGTTGCGATGCAGACAGCTACCGCTTCTTCTGTTGCCCCATCACCTTATCCCATGCGGGATTCCAGAGAGTGCCGTCTGGCTGCAGTTGCAATCCAGATGACTTGGGATGCGAAGACGCGCGGCCTTTCGACTGCTTCGGCTTTGCACGAGGCGCGAGCGGTGCGGTGTGCGCCGCTTCATGCATCATGCGCGATCGTTCTGCTTCTGAAGCAAAGAACGCCAGGCATGCCCAGAACAGAAGTTCCTGCAGACGGCCGATCTCGTTCCGGTGAACCGTCTCGAGATCGGCGATGCCGAAAGCCTGCGCCTCCAGGTTCGCGTGTGCGGCACGCAGCTGCTCCTGTGCGTCCTGTAGTTCGCGAGACGTTGCAGAAAGCCGCTCCTCCAATGCCTTCGCTTCGGCGATGCGTGCCGTGAGCTGCGCTTGCAGTGCTTCGGTCGCGGTTCTGTGTGAACCCCGCTCCGATTCCATCTGCCTGCGCACTTTCTCGGTCTCGCCCCGGGCGGCCAAGAGCTGCCGTCGAAGCTCGTCCATCGCTGCAGGCGCCGGTGCATGCGTATCCTTGCCGTTTCCGACAGGCGCGACACTGGGCGCACCTGGAGGATTGACCACCACGAGGCGTGGCGGCGCAACGGGCCTTTCAGGCGTGCGCGGCGGTGCGGCAGATGGCGCAGGCAGTGGTGCAGTGCGCACGGGGCTTGGCTGTGCGGCCAGCCTTGGTGCGGCAGGTGCCGCAGCGCGAGGCGGCTTCGGCGCGGTTGCGCGCGACGTCGGCGTTTTGTATTGAGCAGGACTCATGCCAACGTTGTCGCGTGCGCCCGTGCCGAGGTTCTGCTTGAACGTCTTGCCGGTCTGTGCGGCAAGATACATGAGCGCGCCCTTTTCGGTCGTGCCCAGTATCAGCGCCGCTTCCGGAAGGAACAGCCGAAACGCTTGCCCATAGAGCCGGCGTTCCGTATCCGAGCGACCCTCCGTGTGTTCAGACACGTACAGGTCGCGGATGACCTCGGCGACGACGAGTATGTCGCTGCTGTGCAGTTTCTGTTCGAGCTTCTGCGCCCAGAGCTGCCACTGCTGCTTGTTCGACCGCGACTTCTCTTTGATGATGCTGACGGCGGCGTCGAGCTGCTGCTTGGTCCCGATATGCCGAAGTCCGTTTTGGGCGGCTTTGGCAATGGGCACTTTGACGTGAGAGCCGTCCTTGCTATAGAGCAAATCGTAGACGGTCGTTGCGAATCCCGCGACTTCCATCTCCGTGATCGCGACGATCGTGGCGACCCCGGTTCCGGGGTAATACACGTGCTGCCCTTGCGAAAAGGGCGGCTTGAGGGCCTTATCTAGCATATCCGCTCCTCCTCTGTGAGCTGATTGAATCAAGGTGCGGGGGCGACGAAGTGTCGCTTCCGGAGGCACTCTAACACTGTGAGTCTGTATTTCAATGTGGGCCGATGAGTGCTGCATACAGGTATGAAAAAGACGGCCCGCATGTGCGGGCCGTCTCTACGCAAAAGAGCACGCTATTGTTCAGATGACGAACGGGCCGGTGACGCGCCTGCCCATCTTGAAGCAGCGGAAGAGCCTTCCAATCTCGGAGCTGAGCACGGTCGTAACGGCCACAGAAGATCCATGCCGCTGCTTCCAGCCGATGAGGCCACTAAATGCGCGTAAGACCGCAGGCCAGTCGGCTTCGGCCAGCCATTCAACGAAGCCCTCTTTCCTATCGTGCGGTATCTCCGGCGTCGCGGCGACCATGCCGAGGACGAATGCGCGGAACTCACGTGCATGCCAACGGCTCCATACGTAGCGTCGAACAGCAGGGATGACGCCGGTGCCAGGACGCCCGACATCGGACAACATGGGGTCGAGTGCGGATTCTGCGGTATGCATAGTCGATTCTCCGGTTGCAGCTGCGATGAACGGTACTACACGCGTGGCGGACGTTCAAGCTAGCCGAATCATGCCGCCTGGTATACTCAATGCATATGGCAGAGCGCATCACTGTCGAGGTGCTGGTGGACGCTACGGCGGACATGGCGTGGCAGTGCTTTACGCAGCCGGAGCATATCATGCAGTGGAATCACGCCTCGGACGATTGGCGCTGCCCGCGGGCCGAGAACGACCTGCGTGTGGGCGGCAGGTTCGTCTCGCGCATGGAGGCGGTGGACGGCAGCGAAGGGTTCGACTTCTCGGGCGTATACACAGCTGTGGTGCCACACGAGCGCATTGCTTACACGATGGACGATGGCCGCACTGCAGAAGTGACATTCGCGGTAGAGGGCGCTGGCACGTGCGTCGTCACGGTGTTCGATGCCGAAAGAGAAAACCCGCCTGAGCTGCAGCGCGCGGGCTGGCAGGCGATCCTCGACAATTTCAAGAAGCACACCGAGGCGGCGTAGCCGAGTGGCATGACATGCAAGATATGAAAAACATCCCATTCACGAACCTCGCAGTCTTCATCATCTTCTTCGGCGTTGCGCTTGTCGAAGCACTGCAGCAGGGCAGCTGGTTGCAGGCGGCACTGTTTCTCGCGCTCGGTATCCTGTCGCTGCGCGCCGATTTCTCTACCCGTAAGTAGTGCGTATGGACATCATCGCTCGCTACCTGCGGTACCTGCGTGACAACCCCGAAGGATATTGGTTCAAACGCAAGCTGTACGGCTGGGGCTGGACGCCCGCACGGTGGCAAGGCTGGCTCGTGCTCGTCGTCTTTCTTGCGGTGTTCGTGTGGCTGTTGGTGTCGTTCACCAATGAGCCGAATCCGGATGCAGTCGCGTGGCAGTTCTTGGCAAAGGTGTGTGCGTGGGTGGTGCTCTTGATTGGCGTGTGCTATCTCACGGGCGAGCCGCCGAGGTGGCAGTGGGGGATCCCCGATGATACAGACCGGTCGTGAGGATTGAGTACGGCGGGAAGACAAAAAAGACAGCCGGGAGCATGGTAGCTCCCGGCGGCATGAAGTCAGCAGCCCGCGTCCTGATCGCTGAGTTCGCTATCCAGGTGCGACGGTTTCCCTGACATTTCGTCGTGCACCATGAGCGGCACGCGACATCGCTGGACGATCGAGGCAGTCTCCCATTCGAGGATCTCCGCGACGAGCGCGGTCACCTCCTCATCCGACTTCGCAAATGCCCTGATCTCGGGGAGGATCTTGTCCTTGAAGAACGTTTCGGCGCGCAGTCCTTTCGGCAGCGGCATCTGCACACCCTCGGCTTGTGCGAGGTGGGCGAGCAGCACCATCGCAAGCGGTGCTTGCAGCTCCATGCGTCGGTGCGTCTCTTCTTCCTCGTCGATGATGTAGCGCTTCAATTCTTCCAGAAACTCTTGGCGCAGCGCGCCGAGCTTCATCCATTCGTCTGACATAATGGTCACTCCCTGGCGGTTCTGGCGCGAGCGTAGCATACGGCTACGGGCAATGCCAGGCGCATATGGCACTGGCCTGATACAATGAGCGTGATGATAAGGCGAGTGGCGATGATGAGGGTGGGAGTGCTGGTGCTCGGGGTCTCACTTTTTGCGAGCACTGCACATGCGCAGGCGACGACAACTGATGTGTCTGCTGCTACGACATCGGCAGCGACGACGACCGAGCCCGTGCGTACGAACGAGGGGGTTGAACAGAAAGTGCGTGCCTACTTCGCAGATGTTCCGGCGATGATAGAGATCGCGCGCTGCGAATCGCGTTTTCGACAATACGACGGTGCTGGGGGCGCGTTGCGCGGCGGCTTGGGCGGCGGGATGGTCGGCCTTTTCCAAGTGTACGACAAGATCCATCGCGGTGCTGCTTCGGCGATGGGTCACGATATTGATACGCCCGAAGGAAACATGGGATATGCGCGGCATCTGTATGAATCACAAGGCACCGACCCGTGGCTCTCGTCGTTTGCATGCTGGGGCAGCGGCACGAGCGCAGAAGCGCTGCCGCCTGTTGCTGCGGCAGTGCAGGCAGGCGGTGTCGTGACGCTGACGAAAAACCTATCGCTCGGCGTCATCGATCCAGAAGTTCGGTTCTTGCAGCAGCTTCTCAACCGAAACGGCTATCGTGTGACAGACAGCGGTCCGGGTGCTCCCGGGCAGGAGACCGACAAGTACGGTGCGCTTACGCGCGACGCAGTGCGTTCGTTCCAGTGCAAGCAGGGGATCGTGTGCACCGGGAGCGAAGGCACGACCGGCTACGGCTATGTGGGCGCGCGGACGAGAGCCGCCCTCTTGTCGCTCGGCGGGAGCGTGGAGGTGACGACCATCTCAGCCAATCCCGCTGTGAGCGCGGCTCCTGCCACCGGGGCCGATGATACGGCAACGAAGATCGCACAGCTCCAGGCGCAGATCGCACAGCTCTTGGCGATCATCGCGCAGCTGCAGGCAAGCAAGACCGTCGTGGCCGTCGCGCAGTAGGAGCTTTGCCCGCACACTAACACTGGGTTCGTGGGCTTGCACGATGCCGTCGTCGCGTTACTATTGCACCCATGACGAAAGTGCTGGTTGCCGAAGATGACGCGATGCTGTCGGAGGTCATGGTGCGGACGCTCCTGCGCGAAGGGTTCGACGCCCGTGCGGCGCACGACGGATTCGAGGCGATGATCGAGATCCGCTCGTGGACTCCCGATGTCCTCCTGCTCGACCTCATCATGCCCAACAAGGACGGCTTTGCGGTGTTGCGCGACGTGCGTGCAGGCAGCGACACGAAAGATTTGCGTGTCGTCGTCCTGAGTAATCTCGGCGGCGAAGACACGATCGAGCAGGTGAAGAAGTTCGGCGTGACGGACTACATCACCAAGGCCGAGACGACGCCGAGCGATATCGCGCTGAAGATCAAGGGGATGTTCCGCGAGCAGGCGTGAACAATCCTTGTCATACAAGGACAATCGTGTTATAAGCATCTTAGCGGCAACAGCTAAGAGGGGGTATGCATGCTCGCGCGTGTTGATCAACACACTGCATTTGACGCTGGCGTCATCGCGGCTGCGACAAAGCAGTTTGCGATCGTCGAGTTACGAGGCGGCCGCGCGGTCATCGACCAGGGCACGACTGGCCGAGACGAGTTCGAGCATGGCCACGGCGATCTCGGGCCGGGCGACCAGGTTCGTTGCTACATCGTGCCGATGCAACCCGGCGACGCGTATCAGCGTGTCGAATCGTTCTTCTGAATATACACGATCGATGTATGCACAGCATGGGCCGCGACGAATGTCGCGGCCCTATCGCATGGGCGTATACTGATCTCATGAACAAAGCTACGTTCATCGTACTCGGGGCAGTTGTTATCATAACGGCCGTACTCGTACTTGCCGGAAAGCGTGCGCCTGCGCCGGAATCTTCGCGGGATCCGTCAGACAAGATATCGGCAGTGCCAGCGGATTCGCTGCGTTATGAGAACTCTCGGTACGGCATCTCGTTCACGTACCTCGACGCGTATGCGCTCTCGGAGCAGGATGCGCCGGGGAGCGGCGAGCGGCTGCATCACGTGATCACGCTCACGCGAAAAGAAGACCTGCCGCTGCCCGAGAACGGCGAAGGGCCGCCTGCGATCACTATCGATATCTATCAGAACGATCTCGACAAGCTCTCGACAGAGCAGTGGATCCGCAATACGAGCGCGTCGAACTTCAAGCTGGGAGGCGGATCGCTTGCGACCACGAGCATAAGCGGCATGCCAGCGCTCTCGTATCGCTGGTCGGGCCTCTACGAAGGGACGACGGTCGTGCAGGCGCGCGATGTGTGGGTATATGCGTTCACCGTCACCTATCTTGAAATGGGTGCCGACATCATTCAGGACTTCGTCGCCATCCGTGATAGCGTACGCATAACAGAGGAGTAGATGCGTATGAAGCAGGTGGTACTGTTCGTCGTCGCGGCCATCGTCATAAGCGTGGCGTGGTACCTGTGGATGATGCCGCCACAGGCAGTCCGTTCGTTCGTGCAGGAAGGGGTGCTGGTGCGCGATACACCAGGGCTAGTTCCCGGCATATGGTATCTCTCATACGAAGACGCAGGCGCGCCAGGGCAGTCAGTGCAGCTTATCTTCGATGTACATACGAAGTGCAGTGTTGCGGATACGGCGACATCATGCGGGACGTTACTGGTGGCGGGACAGCGAGCACATATAACGGGAGTGGTGGATGGTGCTGCTGTCCGCGTTACAGAGCTTCTGGCGGTTGGTCAGCCGCCTGAGACTGGTGTGTCGATGCAGCTCTACTACTACGATGCGGCGCGTGATACGGACGACGCGGGCAATATCCTGTGCAGCGCGCAGGGGCTTGTGTCTGTCGAGCGTGTGCTACCGCAGGACGCAACTGTCGAAGATGCCGTGCAGCTCTTGCTGCGCGGCGAGATATCGGATGAGGAGCGGGTACAGGGTGTCACGAGCGAGTTTCCGTTATCGGGCGTGGCACTCGTGTCGGCAAGCAGCAGCGATGGCGTGCTGACACTTACGTTTGTCGACCCAGAGAACAAGACAAGCGGCGGTGCATGCCGCGCAGGCATCCTCTGGGCACAGATCGAAGCGACGGTCCGGCAATTCTCTGGCGCCAGCGAGGTGCGGTTTGCCCCAGGGGATATCTTTCAGCCGTAATGTCGCTGGCGCTATACTGAATGTATATGGCAGACAAGTATTACGGCGGGGCTGGTGGCGGGGTGTATGGCCTGGGGCTTATCGGTGCAGCGATCTACTTTATCCAACATGCTGCTGGCTTCTGGGACGGCGTGCTTGGACTCCTGAAGGCGATCATCTGGCCGGCGATCCTCGTCTACAAACTCCTGGCGTTCTTGGGGTAACGGGGCCTATGTCTGCGGCTCAAAAGAAAGCCGGAGTCAAAGGGGTACTGACGACCTGCAGCCGCGGGCATCAGTTCTACAAGAGCAAGGACATGCCCGTCTGCCCGCAGTGCTGGCCGGGATACTATAAGAAGAAGGCGAAGTAGCACTCATGGCTCTCTTTCCTGACCGGCCGAGTAAGACGCACAAAACTGCGATGACGACGTTCAGCGAGCGCGTCGTGAAGCTTGCGCTCTCCATTCCACCCGGGCGCGTCACGACGTATGGCGCGCTCGCGCGGGCCGCGGGCGCCGGCCCGATCGCGGCGCAGAGTATTACGGCCATTCTCGGGAAAGCCTGGGAGAACGGCGAAAAGAAGATACCGTTCCATCGCATCGTCTACAGCGACGGCCGCATTTGGGTGAACGAGGAGTACCGGAAGCGCCGCCTTGCGCTCTACAAGAAAGAGGGGATACAGGTCGACAAGAACGACCGTATCGTCGATTTCCGCGACACGTTGTGGGAGTTCTAGGCATGTATTGCACGCACGCTAACTGTGGCACCGTGGCTGCAGTAAGAAGCAAAACAGTGTCAGGTTTTTAACGAACATATCGCACTCCTGTTTTCGTATGATTATCAGCCACAAAGGCAAGGCCGCGGTTGGTGTACGGGCTTGCTATTTGATGCAAAAAGACTATACTTTTTGCAATTAGTCAACTAGCAGCAGATATATATGGCATTCGACAGGAAGCCCGGCGGTTTCGGCGGGAATAGGGGTTCAGGGGGGTTCCGCTCCGGTGGCGGCCGCCCGCCGTTTGGCAAGCCAGGGTTCGGCGGCAAGAGCTTCGGCGGTCCCCACCGCGATGATTCGCGTCCGACGAAGATGTACCCGGCGACGTGCGCTGATTGCGGCGTCGCGACCGAGGTGCCATTTCGCCCCGATGGCAGCCGTCCGATCTACTGCAAGGACTGCCTCGCCAAGCGCGAGCCGCTGCGCCGCGACGTAGGCCCGCGCCGCGATTTCGGCGCTGGTCGTGGCGATGCTCCGCGCTTTGAGCGTCGTGACCGCGATGCTGCGCCGCGTGCAGCCCTTCCCGACACACGCATAGACCAGCTCATGCGCGAGGTCGCCGGTCTCGGGCACAAGCTCGACGGGCTTTCGAAGATGGTTGAGCAGATGACCGCGGCTCCAGCCGCCATTGCTCCCAAGCAGGTGGTCAAGGAGGCCGCAAAGAAAGCAGCCAAGAAGACCGCGCCGAAGCCTGCCAAGAAAGCAGCTAAGAAGGCTGTGAAGAAGTAAGCTTGCTGCACAGATGCGCTCCCGGACGGCTCCCGCTCGCTGCGGGGGCCGTGTCGTTCTATACTGCCCGCATGGACAGGCTGCCGTTAGAGGTGTTTTACATTTATTTTTCTCCCTACACTGCGCACGCACTCGAGATAGATGATATCGTCTATCCGACGACCGAACATGCGTACCAGTGCGCGCGGTACGAAGACGAGCAGATCCGCGAGGAGATACGTATGCAGCCGAGTCCGATCAAGGCTTGGGAGACATCGTGCAGGTACAAGCATCTGCAGAAGCCGGCATTCAAGGATGAGCAGCATAAGCTCGCGATCATGAAAGACCTGATGCGTGCGAAAGCCACGCAGCATGCGGATATCCGTGCGGCACTCCTCGGTTCGGGTGATGCGATCATCGTGAAGCATATCGTCACGTATCCGCCCGGCGACGGGTTCTGGGATGATGGTCCAGATGGCACGGGGGCGAATCATATAGGTCGCATGTGGATGGAGATCCGCGACGAACTGCGGGCCGAAGGGTCCGACGAGTGATCGTGAACGATATGGTACGACGCGAGTGCAAGGGACGTCCGGTGCCGCTCGTCCTGCCTGAGGTTGTCGGCTAGAATGAGGTACATGACGATACCCGTCTTACTGCAGTTCGTCGCCGGACTCGTCCTCTTAGTGAAAGGGGCGGACTGGTTCGTGGACGCGGCATCGGCTATTGCGCACCGTTTCGGCGTCTCCCGTTCTTCATCGGGCTCACTGTCGTCGCATTCGGTACCTCGGCTCCCGAACTGGTGGTGAACCTGACGTCGGCTTTGTCGGGAAATGGAGACCTTGCGCTGGGAAACATTCTCGGCAGCAATATCTCGAACACGTTGCTCGTCCTTGCAGTGGCCGCGATCATAAGCCCGCTCGTCGTCTCGCGTTCGACTGCATGGAAAGAGGTTCCGCTCAATCTGCTCGCCAGCGGTGTCCTGCTTGCCATGTCGGCCGATTCGCTCTTCGGCGGCGGTCCGTCGATCCTATCGCGCGTCGACGGACTTATCCTGCTGCTCTGCTTCGGCGCATTCATGGCGTACAGTATCGCGCTGCGGTCCGTGGAGGGCGAAGCAGAGGCGTCGGTTTCAGCCGTAGACGGCGATGTGCGACGGACGACGCTCGCGATTGTCGCCGGACTTGCCGGTCTTGTCATAGGCGGCATGTGGGTAGTCGACGGAGCGGTCGCGATCGCACGCGGCCTCGGCGTCGGCGAGGCGGTCATCGGACTGACAATCATCGCGGTCGGGACATCCTTGCCGGAACTGGTGACGTCGGTCGTCGCTGCGTATAAACGTAATGCTGGCATCGCTGTCGGCAACATCATCGGCTCGAACATATTCAATATCCTGTTCGTTCTCGGCCTTACCAGCGTGTTCGTACCGTTGCCGGTCTCACGCGACCTACAGAACGACATGCTCATCATGGCTACGACCGCCGTGCTGCTGATAGTGGCTGTGTTCGCCGGGAAGCGGTATGTCTTGGACCGTAAGTCCGGGTTCGTCTTCCTCACCTTATATGGCGCATATATGGTATTTCTAGTGGCACGCGAGTATCAACATGTCTTCTTGTGAACCGGTAATGACAGGCGCACACTTGCCACAGATGCGCGGTGAGCGCACAATAGATGCATATGATCCATGGATACAAAGCACCCATCGAAGAGCTGACGAAAGAGAACACCGACTTTCGCCGCGTGCTCTATACGGCTGCGGGCCTGCAACTCGTGCTTATGAGCCTTGCGCCCGGCGAGGAGATCGGGCTTGAGACGCACGATGAGAACGATCAGTTCTTCCGCTTCGAGGCGGGCGAAGGAGAAGTGGTGGTGAATGGCATGTCGTACACGGTCACCGATGGTGATTGCGTGATCGTCCCGAAGGGTACGCTGCACAATGTCATCAATCACTCTGCGAGCGAACTGCTCCGGTTCTACACGCTCTACGCGCCAGCGCATCACCGCGACGGTACGGTGCACACGACAAAGACAGACGCGCTCGAGCACGAGGCAGACTTTGACGGCACGACAACCGAATGAACATGCGTCGCACTGCTGTCGAGGTCTTCCTGATCGTCGTGTTGCTCGTGACGGTGCTCGTCGGCGCTGGCATGTACGTACTGCGTACGCCGCAGGAACACGCGGCAGCACCTGCGGTGGCGAGCGAGGGAGCGATTGAAGAGAAGACCGACTTCTATTCGATCAGCGCCCGGTACCCGGCGGAGGTTCGCGACGAGGGCGGCGCGATGCGTCATTTCGTGGAGGGAATCGTCGCTGCGCGTCGGGAGGAATGGAAAGTGGGCGGGGAGATACAGCAGTCGGAGCGCGAGCTTGCAGCAGAGTACCCTGACCGCCCGCTGCCCCACTACGAGCTCACTATCCGGTACGAGAAGTACGCCGCGCCCGCGCTCGGGTTCGTGACCTACGCGTTCGAGCACTACGAATACACTGGCGGCGCGCACGGCGGCACGTACCTGACGACATTCTCGTTCGGTCCGTCGGGACTCGTCTCGATCGAAAGTCTGGTCGATTTCAACAATGGTAATGATATCGCCCTGACGCGATTGCTGGCAGAGCGACTGCGCACTGAGCTGGGAGACATGGTAGACGAGCGCATGCTCGCACAGGGTCTCGGGCTTGCGTACCTGCGCCCCGACGGATCGTTTGATAGCGAGGCCTGTCAGTGCGACGGGTTTTTCTTCCCTTCTAATTTCCAGAGCTTCATCGTAACGGACGAGGGACTGCGGTTTATCATGCAGCAGTATCAGGTGGCACCGTACGCTGTCGGTATGCCCGCAACGACGCTTACGTGGACGGAGCTTGCACCGTACCTTGAACCGCGTTGACAGTACGCGGCGGCCCTACTAGATTGGTGGCAGAGATCCATATAAGGGGAGCTGGTAACAATGCTCGACAGAGCTCAACACGTATGCACGGCGGCTGGGTTACTCATGCAGATGCTCGCACCTGTGCTCGAAACCGACGGGCGCAAGTTCATCTTGAGCATTGCCGAGGTCGCGGAAGATGAGGCTCACAGGCTCAGTCGCGCCGCCACTGCCCAATGCGGCAATGACGAAGACAGGCTCACTTCGCACGCCAATCACGTTCGCTCAATGGTGCGGCACATGAGTGAGTTGAAGCTGTTCGTTCCTGCCGTGCGCGACGGGACGGCGTCAAAGGCCGTCATGCTCGCTGCGCTGCAGAGTGCTGCGTATCTGAAAGGCCAGCTGCAGGCGATGGAGATGGGTATCGTCTGACGACAGCCCGCCCGCGGAAGATCCGCGTGGCGGGTTTTCTGTTCTTGCTAATCCTGCACGACAACTCGGGTGCCGAGGTCGGCCCAGTAGTAGAGCGCACGGGCCTTGTCGAGCGGGAGATTTACGCAGCCGTGGGACCACTGCTGGCCGAATTTGTCGTGCCAGTAGGCGCCGTGAATGGCGCCGCCCTCGTTGGTGAAGTAGAGATTCCACGGGACGCCGGGCAGGTCGTAGTACTGGTCGCTGATCCCGGGCAAAGGACCCTGCATGTAGCGCGTCGGGGTCTTCTTGTAGACATGGAACACGCCGCGCGGCGTCGGGGTCAGGTCCAGGCCGGTCGAGATGGGGAGTTCCATGAACAATGTGTCGCCATCCCAGGCGAAGAGCCGCTGGATCGTGCGGTCGATAAGGATATGTTTCTGGCTCTCGGGGTATGCTCGGTCGCTCAACTCCCCGGCGCTCTCGTCCTCGAACGGTCGCACGAAATCCCCCGAGACATACCATGTCTTCGCGACGCGATCCGGGTAACGTACCCACTCGTCGAAGACGACGCGATACCAGGTATGCCCGTCGCCTTTCGCGACTCCACCGACCTTGAGGACAATGCCGCGACGAAGTGTCGTCACGACCGGATACGAAGTACCCGGGCCGCCGCGTACATTCACACACGCCCCATCATAATGAGGTCCGCAGCTCTCGACGATCTCTACGTAACGAGCGGGGACGGGGACGTCTTCCTGTTGCGGCGCGGCGGCAGCCGCGCCGCCCGCTGCTGCCTGCGCCTGCGGCGCTTCGCCCGCTGCCGTGCTGTGCCGGTCGAACACGCCTACAACGGCGCCGCTTGCTGCCGCCAAGAGCAGTATCGCCGCGGCGGCGAGCAGGTACGTCGCGTATCCATACCGCGTGACATGCTGTAGCCGCGCTCTCATAGGGATATTTCTTCTATTCTATCACTGACGCCTCGGCAGTGTGGGCGCTTTCGTATACAATCCGCCGCATGGGGGAATACATTATCAATACGGTCTGCGAACTGCGCACCAAGAAGGGCATGACGCAGGAAGAGCTTGCGGAAGCCGTCGGTGTCACGCGACAGACCATCATCTCCATCGAGAAGGGCCGATACGCGCCTTCGATTACGCTCGCGTTGAAGATCGCGAGCGTATTCAAGGTGTGCGTCGACGACATATTTTCCATTCGCTATGAATAACGATCTCTCGCGCATCCTCGTTGCCGGTGTCCTCGTCGTGCTCCTGGTTTCCTTGTGCGACCCGTTCATGCTGCTGATGCCGAGCGCAGTGCAGATGGCGGCGCTCCTTGCGGCGACATTATTTGCGGTCGTCTGGGCAGGATTCGTCGTGGCGGAACAGTCGCATGATGAGCGCGAGCTGGTGCATCGCATGCATGCGGGCCACATCGCGTACCTCTCTGGCATCGGTGTTCTGACAGTCGCGCTTCTCGTGCAGGGCTTCGAGCACGCGATCGACCCGTGGATCCTCGTGGCGCTTGGCGTCATGGTCGTCTCCAAGGTCGCCGCGCGCTGGTACTCCGAGCGGTATCACTAGGCGGTGTCGGGTTATGCACAGAGTAATGTAAAGTTCACTTTACATTACGGCAGGGCTTCCTATACTAGGTGCATTATCTGGATAACAGCAATGCAATTCCTATGAACAAGTTGATGCTTATTGGCGTCGTCATCATCCTTGGCGCCGCCGGCGTGTTTATGTTTTCGCAAGGCGGCAGTAGCGGTGCCGATGAAGCAATGATGCAGGAGAAGGCTGATGCGATGAACGCGGGCGATACAATGCCGGCGAAAGATGATGCCATGATGAAAAAAGACGACGTCATGATGCAGAAAGACGATGCCATGATGCAGAAGGACGCGTCGGGCGAGATGATGAAGGATGAGAGTGCGATGATGAAAACGGGCTCGTATGTCGCATATGCGCCGGAGCGTCTTGCCGATGCCGTCAAAGGCAAGGTCGTACTCTTCTTCCGTGCAGGCTGGTGTCCTACGTGTCGTTCGCTCGATAAGGATATCCGTGCGAACGCCGCGAAGATCCCGGCTGGCGTCACTATCCTCGATGTCGATTACGACACCGCCACATCGCTCAAACAGAAGTACGGCGTGACGAGCCAGCACACGCTGGTGCAGGTGGATGCGCAGGGGAACCAGATTGCCAAGTGGGGCGGGTCGTCATCGCTTGCGGCGCTCGTAGGTTCCATTAAGTAGGTAGTACGATACACGTATGGCGCTCCTCATCGTCTCGTTCCTGGCTGGCATCCTGACGGTGCTTGCGCCGTGCGTGCTTCCGCTGTTGCCAGTCGTCATTGGCTCCTCCGCCTCGGGGAGGAGCCGATGGACGCCGTATATCGTCGTCGCCTCACTCTCGGGTTCGATTATCCTGTTCACGTTCATCCTGAAGGCGTCGACCGCGTTCATCATGGTGCCACCGGCATTCTGGCAAGGATTGTCGGGCGGCATTCTCGCACTGTTCGGTCTGACCCTTCTGTTCCCTGGGCTCTGGGAGCGCGTGCCGGGGCTCGCACAATTCTCGGCCGGTTCGAACAAGCTCGTAGGTAAGGGGTATCAAGCGCAAAGCGCGTGGGGTGATGTGCTCGTGGGTGCGGCACTCGGCCCCGTGTTCTCAACGTGTTCGCCGACGTACTTCGTCATCCTCGCGTCGGTCCTGCCGGTGTCGTTCCTGCTTGGCACGACCTATCTGCTCGCGTATGTGTTCGGCCTCGCGATCGTGCTCCTCGGGATAGCGCGCGTAGGCCAGCGTCTCGCCGATCGTCTTACCGGCGTCGCCGACTCGCGCAGCTACCTCAAGCGCGGCGCAGGCGTACTCTTCCTCGTGCTCGGTGTCCTTATCGCGACCGGCTACGAGAAAAAAATAGAGACAGCGATCCTCGACGGCGGCTACTTCGATATCACGAAGCTTGAGACACGCCTCTTGGAGCGTACGCAGGGGATGGAAGGCGGCATGCCGGAGGCTTCCGGCCCGCGCTATGCCGAGATCGCGCAGCCTGCCGGATTCGTGAATACCGATTCGATTACGATCGGCGAGCTGGTAGGGAAGAAGATCGTCCTTGTCGATTTCCTCACCTACAGCTGCATCAATTGCCAGCGAACGTTCCCGTACCTCAATGCGTGGTACGAGAAGTATCGTGACCAGGGACTTGAGATCGTCGGCATCCATACGCCGGAATTCGCCTTCGAAAAGGACATCAATAATGTGCGCGAGGCCATGCAGCGCTTCGGCATTCAGTATCCGATCGTGCTCGATAACGACTATGGCACGTGGCGTGCGTGGGGCAACCAGTACTGGCCGCGGAAATATCTCATAGACATCCACGGTGTGGTCGTTTACGACCACATTGGCGAGGGCGGCTATGAGGAGACGGAGACGAAGATACGCGAACTGCTTGCTGAGCGAGCGCAACTCTTGGGAACAGACATGCCGACAGGAGACAGTGCAGCTGCTGCAATGCCGCCTGCGCCGAACGCCGCGCGCAGCCCGGAGACCTATTTCGGGTCGCTGCGCAACGAGTACATGGGGAATGTAGAGCGGTATCGTGATGGTCGCGTGTGGCCGGTGTTGCCGCCTAATCCGCTGCGTAACACGCTGTACCTGGGCGGTGCATGGGCAATCCAGCCAGAATATGCGATATCCCAGGGCACTGATGCGGTCATCATCTATGCATATGACGCGAGCGAGGTGTTCGTCGTCGCTGACGCTGATGCGCCGGTCGTCGTCGAGGTGTGGCAGGATGGCAAGCCGATAGATGCCGCCGCAGCTGGCGACGACGTGGCTGCCGACGGCACCGTGACCGTCCGCGAGAGTAGGCTATACAAGCTCGTGCGTAATCAAACCCCGGGCGCGTATGTGCTCGAATTGCGCGTGAAGGGGGAGGGTGCCCGCTTCTATGCATTCACCTTCGGCTAGCGCGTGGCGTTAGTAGGGGTACAATGTTTTTATGGCAAATCGCATAGTGCATTTCGAGATACATGCCGAAGACCCCGAGCGGGCCATTCGGTTTTACCAGGAGGTGTTCGGATGGGAGTTCCCGGTGTGGATGGAAGAGCCGGTGAAGTACTGGGGCGTGATGACGGCCGAGAAGGACTCGAAGGAGCTCGGCATCAACGGCGGTCTCTTGCTGCGTAAAGGCACTACTCCAGCGGAGGGGCAGCCGGTCAATGCATACGTGTGCACTGTGCAGGTAGACGACATCGACGCGACCATCGGGAAGATCGAGGGTGCGGGCGGCACTCTTGCGCTTGCAAAGCACGCCATCATGGGCATGGCCTGGCAGGCCTACTATAAGGACACCGAGGGCAACATCTTCGGCATCCATCAGCCAGACGAGAACGCGAAGTAACCTCCGCGTCCTTTTAGTTAGTCGTGCAAAAGACGGCCGCACAGCGACCGTCTTTTGTTCTTGAATGTCTCGCGTGCTCGCGATTTAGTACCACGAGCCGGTCCAGTAGTCGTAGACGGGCTGTCGCGGGTCGGTGCCGCAGGCGACATTGCCATACCCGCCGCCGTAGTAACACAGGGGCGTACCGAATGTAGTGTAGTTGCCTGTAAACTGCATCGCAGGCATCGGGTACATCGATCCGTAGCCGTAGTAGCCGCCGTAGGAAGGATAGTATCCTCCGTAGTAGCTGCTGCCGTAGCCGTACGAGTATGGATCGTAGTAATTGCCATATCCGCCGCCATAGTACGAGTCATAGTACCCGCCGCCGTATCCATATGCATACGGGTCGTAGTATCCGCCGTACCCGCCATATCCGCCACCATATCCATACCCGCCCCCATAATACGGATCGTAGTACCCGCCTCCGTAGTAGGAGTCATAGTATCCACCGCCATAATAATTATCGTACCCACCGCCGTAATACGAATCGTAGTAATTCGGGGCGATGTACGACATGGCCGCTGCCGGCGAAGCGGTCAGGATGATAAGGGCCACGAGGGCCGATGAGACGTTGCGCACGTGTGTCATACCATCATTTTTAGGACAAATCTCGCCTGTGGTCAAGCGGTCGCGGCTGTTTGGACACGTGGTATCGTATTCGTATGAAAAAGTACATTCTCTTCGCGCTGGTGTTTTTCATCGTGCTTGTAGCGGCGTACCTTGGTACGTCGATACTTATCCGGGCCGCTCGCGCCTCGGTCGCCGAGGGGCGCGGGGTGACATTCATCCAGCAGGTCTATGCTGAGTACGCGATCGTCGGTCAGAACTGCCAGGGTGAGGACACTGACAACGATTCCTACGTCTCGTGCGATTTCCGCTTGCGCAACGCGCAGTCGGAGGAGCGTATGGTGCACCTGCAGTGCCCCGGCATCTGGAAGTCGATCCTGCGCAATACCTGCAAGGAGTCGCGGCTGATGCTTCCGCAGTAGCCTCGCTATCCTCAGGGCAGGGCATGATGCCACGCATAAACCGTTCAACGGGCGTACAATACACAGTATGAGTACGAGAGCGACGATATTCACGCTCATCGCGCTGGCAGGCATCGCCCTGTTGATTATGCGTATTCCTGTCGCACAGGGGCCATCTGCCACTATCACATCGTTCGATGACTGTATCGCTGCGGGGTATCCGGTCGGTGAGTCATATCCGCGGCAGTGCTTCGTTCCCGGGGGCGACAGCTTCACGGAAGATATCCAGACGGGCGCAGCGTATGAGAATGCGGCGCCGGGAGATATCGCCGTCGACTCACCTGAGAACGGCGCAACTGTCGGCGGGGAATTTTCTGTGACTGGCAGCGCGCGCGGCAGCTGGTATCACGAGGGGTCGTTTTTGGTGGAGCTGCGGACGACAGACGGACTGCGCCTTGGTGCTGGCTCGGCTAATGCACAAGGTGACTGGATGACGGATGATCTGGTGCCGTTTCGCGCCGATATAGTGGCAGCGCAGGAACATCGCGGGCCGGCGCTTCTCGTGCTGTGGAAGGCGAATCCTTCCGATTTACCAGAGAATGATGCTGCCCTCACTGTTCCGGTCGTCATCGGGGAGTGATAGAGTACCGGCATGGATATCATTCATGCGATCGCGCTTGGCGTCGTCGAAGGGATTACCGAGTTCCTTCCCGTATCCTCGACAGGACATCTGATCCTGGCGACACGCGCGCTCGGCATCCCTGAAAGCACGTTCACCAAGAGCTTCGATATCACCATTCAGCTTGGCGCCATCGCGTCCGTCGTCGTGCTGTATTGGCGACGGTTTCTCGATGTCTCGTTGCTAAAGAAACTTGTCGTAGGGTTCATCCCGACAGGCGTCATCGGCTTGGCGTTCTATGGCGTGGTAAAGACCTACCTACTTGGTAACGCTGTGGTGGTCGTTGCGGCGCTTGCACTGGGAGGGGTACTTCTCATCGCGTTCGAGCGGTGGCACACGGAGGGGTCCGACGCGACCGTCGATGTGTCGGCTATTTCATACAAGCAAGCAGCATTGGTCGGCGTGTTCCAATCCATCGCCATCGTCCCTGGCGTCTCGCGCTCTGCAGCGACGATCCTCGGCGGCCTGTGGCTGGGGCTCTCGCGCAGGGCGATCGTCGAATTTTCGTTTCTCCTCGCAGTGCCGACGATGCTCGCTGCCAGCACACTCGACCTTCTCAAGAACTATCAGTCGTTCTCTGCAGACCAGGCGGGGGTGCTTGCTGTCGGCTTTCTCGTGTCGTTCGTGGTGGCGCTGGGTGCGATCACATGGCTCTTGCGCTTCGTGCAGCGTCACGACTTCGCGGCTTTCGGGTACTACCGCATAGCGGTGGCGCTTGCGTTCGTGCTCATGGTGGCGTGACTTGCCGGGTGCGCGCGTTCTGGTACTCTGAACATAGGATTTCGCCGTGGAGGAGGCCATGCTCAATTCGTCTTGGGAGTCGCCCCGCGCTCCATTCTCGCCGCAAGACTTCAGAGATCTCTGCGAAGGAGATGTCTGCTATATGACACGCATGACAGGATTAGATGTTAAGAAAATCTTCGGAAACGTGTCACAGGAGCTTGTTGATAACGTCGTCTGGTGGCTGGCCATCGACGCGGATGGACTGCCGATCTTCTGCGCTGAGGATAAGAAGGAGGTCGAGGACGAGATCCACGGCAAAGATATACGCCTCATGCAGAGGCACTAGAACGCGAGCGCGCTGGCTTTTTGTCAGCGCGTTCTCTTGTGACGCGGCGCATGGTAGGCTTTGTGCATGACGATCATATTGCATACCACAAAGGGCGACATTACCATCGAGCTGCACGAATCAGACGCGCCGACCACGACTGCGAATTTCCTGAAGCTCGCGAAGGAGGGGTTCTATGACGGCACCAAGTTCCACCGTGTCATCACGGATTTCATGATCCAAGGTGGCGATCCATTGACGAAAGACGACGCGATGCAGGCGCGTTGGGGAACCGGCGGCCCAGGGTACCAGTTTGCCGACGAGATCACGCCAGCGAATCGAAATGCGCGCGGCACCATTTCGATGGCCAACGCCGGCCCCAACACCAACGGCAGCCAGTTCTTCATCAACGTGAAGGACAATAATTTTCTCGACCCCAAGCACACCGTCTTCGGGCATGTGACCGTCGGCATGGAGGTGGTCGATGCGATTCAGCATGTGACGGTTAACGAGTACGACCGCCCGCTTGAGCCGGTCGTCATCATGAGCATCTCAGTCGCATAGCGTCTGCTACACTGTGCGGCATGCTGCAGGAGACCGCACTCAAGATATTGCAGACTGGCACCAACGTCTTTCTCACTGGTGAGCCAGGAAGCGGCAAGACGCACACCGTCAATGCCTATATCGCGTGGCTGCGTGATAAGGGGATAGAACCGGCCATCACCGCCTCGACCGGTATCGCCGCCACGCACGTGGGCGGCATGACGATCCATAGCTGGAGCGGCATCGGCGTACGGCGTGAGCTGACCGACTGGGATCTCGATGCCATCAGCCAGAACAAGCGCATCATAGACCACGCGCGTGGCACGAACGTACTCATCATCGACGAGATATCGATGCTTGCGGCCGATACACTCGATATGGTCGATCGCGTGCTGCGCGAGGTGCGCGGCAACAGCTATGCGTTCGGCGGCATGCAGGTCGTCCTGGTGGGCGACTTCTTTCAGCTGCCGCCGGTGGTAAAGGACGAGCGCGGTGCGCAGGATACGATCGACATGGATACCGGCCGGGTGACGCGTGCGCGGACCCCGTTTGCGTTCAATGCACGCGCCTGGCGCGAACTGAATCCGCTTGTCTGCTATCTGCATGAGCAGCATCGGCAGAGCGACGCGAGGTCGGCGCAGGTCTTAGGTGCACTGCGCCGTGGTGCGGTCGGCCCCGAGATACACCGAGTCCTCGGAGAACGATCCGTGGATGCCGACGCGCTGCCTGCCGAGGCACCAAAGCTCTTCACGCATAACCTGAACGTCGATCGCATGAACGATGAACGGCTTGCCGCCGTACCTGGTACGCAGAAACGCTACGACATGATCGCACGCGGCCCGGCGCACATGGTCGAAGCGCTCAAGCGAGGCTGTCTCTCACCCGAGAGTCTCGTGCTTAAGGTCGGCGCGCGTGTGATGTTCACCAAGAACGATCCGGCGGGGCGCTATGTGAACGGGACCTTGGGCGAGGTCGTCGCGTTCACAGGGAGCGGCCTGCCGAGCGTGCGCACGAAAGCTGGGCGCACGCTTGATGTGGAGCCGACCGAGTGGAAGCTCGACGACGGCGGAAAGACCTTGGCACGCATCGCGCAGGTGCCGCTGCGACTGGCGTGGGCGATGACGGTGCACAAGAGCCAGGGAATGACGCTCGACGCTGCAGTCATAGATCTCTCCGAGGCCTTTGAATACGGGCAGGGATATGTCGCGCTGTCGCGCGTGCGCTCGCTCGCGGGTCTGTACCTCTTGGGATACAACGAACGTGCGCTTCTGGTCCACCCGGAGGCCGCCGCAGCTGACGTCGTGTTCAAGAAGCAATCCGCGTCGGCGCGGGCACGGTTCGAGGAGATGTCGGATGGCGAACATATCGAATACCGTAATGCGTTCATCACAGCCGCCGGCGGTTCCGTCGCAGGCGGTACGCGCCCGCAGCCGAAGAAACGTGCACCGAAGCGGCAGAAAGGCGACTCGGCGCTCGCGACCCTTGCGCTCTTAGAGAAAGGGATGGACATCGACGATGTGATGACAGAGCGCAAGCTCGCCAAGAGCACTGTCGTGACGCATGTGTGCGAACTGTTCATGCAGGATAAGCTGGACCGCGCGGACATTGAGCGCCTGCTATCGCGTGAAGTACGCGCAGGGCTACGCGACATTCATGCCGCCTTCAAGAAGCACGGAACGAAAACGCTCGTGCCTGTGCACACCGCGCTCAAACGAACATACTCATTTCAGGACCTAGAGCTCGCACGGCTCTTGTTCGACGCACCATAGCGATACGTTCATTGACATTCGTCAATGTGTCGTGTAGGTTCAGAGACGGTCGAAACAACAGAGGAGAAGACCATAGTGAGTGATCCAATTACTGCGCTTGCCATCGCTCTCGGCCTTTCCGGTTCGCCGGTATCAAGGCCGCATGTGCGGCATGTATCGCGTGATCGCGTTGCGTCGTCCAGACAGTATGCTCTTCTTCCAAAAAAGAGAGCGACTGCCGCAGGGCTTCTGCAGCGCATAGCGCAGTGCGAATCGGACGGAGGTGCAAACACGCATAATCCGTTCAATCCGCACGTGATCGGCAGGTTCCAGATCAACTACCGTATCCATGGCGCCGCAGCGCGGCGCCTCGGCTACAACATCTGGACAAGCGCAGGCAACTGGGGATATGCAAGATATCTCCTCGCGACACAGGGTACTAGTCCCTGGCTCGCGTCTGCTGGTTGCTGGAGGTAACCCTCGCGGTAGTCTGTAGATAGCACCTTCAACGGATTCGGCGCGTGCGTTGGGTCCTGTCGCCGCAGCGTATGCTGCGGCGATCTTCATTCAACAAGTCCCCGTTTTCTTTTTTGCGTGGCATGCTAGGCTACAGGACATGATGTCGGCAATGGCACAGCGTCTGCGTTCCCATATGCCGAAGGGGCGTGCTCGGTGGGTTCTTCTGGCCGCTCTGCTCGGCCTGGCGTTCTTGGGGTACCAAGCGTTCTTCGCACCGAGTGCGCCGGAGGAAGGAGCGCTTGCCGAACGTAAGGAGTTTGTGCAGCAGGTGTCGCTCTCGGGTAAGGTGGTTGCAGCCAAGGACGTGGACCTGGGATTCGCGGCAAGCGGTCGCGTGACGCACGTGTACGCGCCGGTCGGCAGTACGGTAGCAGCGGGCGCTCTCCTGGCGGAGGTTGAGAATGGCGATCTGCGCGCCAGCCTTGCACAGCGGCAGGCCAGTCTGGCGTCGCAGCAGGCGAAGCTTGATGCGCTTCTGGCTGGGCCGCGTCCAGAATCCGTGGCGGTCGCCGAAGCGGCGGTTGCGAGCGCCGAGGCGGCGCGCACGCAAGCCAGGCAAGCGCTCGTGAACGCGATCAACAGCGCATATTCGACAGCAGACGACGCCGTGCGCAACAAGTCGGATCAGTTCATACAGAATCCGCGCACCGCGTGGCCGTCTCTCACTTTCACGCTGTCTGACACGCAGGCGGGCACCAAGCTTCTCAACGACCGCGTCCTGCTTGAGACGCAGCTGCGTGCGTGGGAGGGTTCGGCGTTAGCGCTTTCTACGGAATCGGATCTCTCCGTCGCCGCAGACGAGGCGAAGCAGAACCTCGATGCGACCGCACGCTTCCTCAACGAGGCGAATGCAGCGCTAAACACGGGCATCCCGACGACGAACGTCCCGCTCTCGACGATCAGCGGGTATATTACTGCCGTGGCGACGGTACGCTCGGCGGTTTCTGCCGCGGCCACTGCGCTTACGACCGCGCAGACCGCACTGCGCAGCGCCGAGACGGGCCTCGCATCGGCACAGAAGTCGCTTGCGCTTGCACGGGTGGGGGCAACCGCAGAAGATCTCTCATCGCAGCGTGCATTGGTTCGTGCCGCGCAGGCAGACGTCGATAGCGCCCGAGCACAGCTCGGCAAGACGCTCATTACCGCACCGTTTGCCGGTGTCGTCACAAAGATGGACGTAGCCGTCGGCGAGGTCGCGGCGATGAACGAACCGGTCGCATCGATGGCGAGCAAGGGAGCATTCCAGATCGAAGGATATGTGCCGGAGATCAATGTGGCTTTGGTGCGGGTAGGTGCCGCGGCAACGGTGACACTTGATGCATATGGCGATAACGAAGTATTCGATGCGACCGTCATCTCGCTTGATCCGGCAGAGACGGTGCGCGACGGCGTGTCGACATACAAGGTCGTTCTGCAATTCGGCAAGATGGATGACCGGATCCGCTCTGGCATGACCGCCGACATGACGATTGCAGCGACACGCCGGCCCGATGTCCTTCTTATCCCGCGCGGAATGGTCTACGAGAAGGATGGGGCATCGTACGTACTGGTGAAGGAGGGGGACACGCAGACGGAACGCGCGGTCGAGACTGGCGACACCTCATCATTCGGCGACATCGAGATCGTATCGGGTCTTACTGAAGGTGACCGCGTTGTCCCGCGAGAGTAAGTATGAACAACTGGATCAAGGATATCCGCATCGGCTGGTTCCTTGCGGTCCGGCAGATCCGCCGCGCGAACAAGTGGACGACGTCCTTGATCGTCTTCGTGATGGTGCTCACGTTCTTGAATCTCGTCGTCGTATCCGGCATCCTCGTCGGCCTCATAGAAGGCTCGGTCCGGGCGGTGAAAGAGAAGTATATTGCCGACGTCATTGTCTCGCCTCTTTCGGAGAAAGACTACGTGGAGAATAGCATCAACATCCTAGCGGTCGCTCGTTCGCTGCCGGACGTCGAAGCGGTAATGCCGCGCGTGCGCAAGGGAGTGGTGCTTGAGGCGAACTACCAGACGCGTCGCGAGGCCGACAAGCAAAACACGGCAGGTGCACAGCTGGTCGGCATCGACCTCGCCGACGACGCGAAGGTGACGCATCTTTCGGAGAACCTTATCGAAGGGGAGTGGCTTGCGCCGGGCGATCACGACATGGTCGTACTCGGCCACTATCTCCTAAAGCAGTACCTTCCGATCGAAAGCCCTGCGTTCACGACGCTCGAAGGCGTGAAGCCGGGCAGCAAGATCCGCATCCGGATCGGCGAGAACATGCACGAGGTCACAGTGAAAGGCATCCTCAAGACGAAAGTCGACGAAGTGTCCATGTCGGCATTCATGCTCGACAGTCAAGCCCGGGCACTCATCGGTCGCGACATCGACAACGTGAGTGAGATATCGATACGCATCAAAGATGGCGCGAACCCAGAACAGGTCCGGGGTGCGCTCTTACTGCGCGGATTCGGCGAGAATGCAAAGATACAGACGTTCGAGGATGCGCAGCCGAAGTTTCTCAAGGACATGATCCAGACGTTCAACCTTCTTGGTGCAGGATTCAGCTCGATCGGTCTCGTCGTCGCGTCCATCACCATCTTCATCGTCATCTTCATCAACGCGCTTACGCGCCGCAAGTTCATCGGCATCCTCAAGGGCATCGGCATCGACGGCCATGCGATCGAGATCGCATACGTCTTTCAATCGATCTTCTACGCCGTGCTCGGCTCGATCATCGGCCTCGGGCTGGTCTATGCCGCGCTCGTACCCCTGTTCCAGGCATACCCGATCGACTTTCCTTTCTCGGACGGCATCCTGGTGGCGCCGGTGGGGGAGACCTTGTTCCGCGTCCTCTTGCTCGTCATCACCACGCTCATCGCCGGCTTCATTCCCGCGTGGATGATCGTCCGCAAAAATACGCTTGATTCCATCCTGGGTCGCAACTAAGAGTATGCCTAAAAACCTCATCTGCTTCGTTACGGGGTCCCGCGATTTCCTCCGTCGTACAGCAAGTACGCCTACGAAAATCGCTCCCCCGTGCCTCGCAACTGAAGATTTTTAGACACACTCTCATCAATTGCCATGATCGAAACACGAAACTTGATAAAGACATTCGTCAACGGCGACATTGTTACGCCGGTCCTCAAGGGTGTCGATTTCAAGGCAGTGCAGGGAGAATTCGTTGCGATCATGGGCCGTTCGGGTGCGGGTAAGAGTACGTTCATGTATCAGATGTCGCTCCTCGACGATCCGACCTCTGGCGAGATCCTGATCGATGGGAAAGAGGTGCACGGCATGACGGAAGCAGAGAAGGCGAATTTCCGCCTGGTGAAGTTCGGCTACGTCTTCCAGGATTATGCGCTTTTGCCGGAGCTGACAGCTCTTGAGAACGTGCTCATTCCATTGATGATGATGGAGTATGAGGAGGGGCATACGCTCGAGATCGCGCGCGTCGCGCTGGAGCGCGTGGGACTGGGTGCAAAGCTCAACAGCCTGCCGAGCCAGATGTCGGGCGGCGAACAACAGCGTGTTTCGATCGCGCGTGCGATCGCCGACAAGCCGGCGGTCCTGTTTGCCGACGAGCCAACGGCCAATCTCGATCGCGAATCGTCCGATAAGGTGATGGATCTTTTCGAAGAGTTGCACGAGGAAGGGCAGACCATCATCATGGTCACGCACGAGGAAGAATATGCGCAGCTGGCCGATACCTTGGTGCGACTCGATGACGGCAAGATTGTCTCTACCGAAAAACGACCCAAGCACCACCACCATCACAAGCATCCGCAGGACTAGGGTAGGAGCCTGGCGGGGCTTGACAAAGTGTAGTCTACAGTGTAAACTGTCGCAGTCATTGTCCCTTGTCTCTTGAGCACCCGCCGGGTACTCAGGATCTCAGGGGATACGGGCAGTGTTCTTTGAGGTCGCATAGCATGACTGCCCTCGAGGGTCCGCAATGGAACCGAATACTGATACGAGTGCGTCTTCCGAAGCCATCTTTCTCACCGGCGTGATCAGCCACGTCGCCGTGGGTAAAGGCGGTACGAATTACGCATTCATTGACCCTAACAGCCTGCGCATGAGCGCCGAGGAAGACAATCCTTCTCTGGAGGACTTCTTGGCCGAGCTTGGTCTCGACATGTCGCAGGTGAGCAGGATCTTCCTGCACTCTGCGGACGTCGAGGGCGGCAAGCTCATCCGCGGCTACCGCGCGTTGTTCGTGTTGGCGAATACTGAGAAAGGCCCTCGCGCCCTCTTTGCAGTCGTCGACGACAAATCCGACTTGGCCTGGCTCGCGGCTCATCCTGAATCCAAGCCGCGGGCTCCCAAGCCTGAGCACAAGGAGAAGGAGCCGGCCCAGCCGCTCAACTCGAAAGAGTCTGTGCAGCAGGCGAAGAAGAAACATCGTCGCAGGGGCAAGGGTAAAGGAGTGAACGCGCCTGCGCCCGCCACGGCGCCGATCGCTGCGAAAGCGGCGGTCGAGCAAAAGCCGAAGCAGCCTGCGCAGCATGCTGCGTCCGCTTCGAAGGAGCAGCCTGTGGTGACGATCCCGCAGCCGCCGCGAGATTCGCGGCCGGCGACGGAATCGGCCCCCAAGGGCGGCAGTATCTTCGGCGCTGTTGCGAAGAGTCTCTTCTCACTGGCGAAGGGCGCGCTGCATAAGTAGCAGTCTGCGATCGAACACTTTTGGCCCGAGGACGCGTTCCCCGGGCCTTTTTCATTTCCTTGACGCCAGCAAAATTCGCAGTATACATATAGATATTAACAAGCTCTTAGCCGGTACTGCCGAAAGGCCGCACCTGGCGCTAACCTGCGTGTACTATGAAAAAGAACGTGTTTTTCGCGGCTTTCGTCGGGGTCCTGCTCATCATGCAGGCGGTTCCTGGCGCCGCATCTGCGGCATGTACCAGTGTTTCGGCTAATCTCTCTCGCGGCTCGCGCGCCGGCGATGTTCGCACGCTGCAGGAGTTCCTCGTCAGCCGCAATTATCCGGGCGGCGGCAGCTGGATGATCACTGGCTATTTCGGTGCGGCAACCGAGGCGGCAGTGCGCAACTTCCAGCGCGAATCCGGCCTTGCGGTCACCGGCTCTGTCGACAGCGCAACGCGCGACGCGATCGTGCGCGCGAGCTGCGGCGGTACGGCCGCTGCAACTGCGGCATCGACGCCGTGGTACCAGCAGCTCTTCAACTATGTCTCTGGCTGGACGCCGAGCATGTCGACATATCCCACGTATCCGACCTATCCTTCATACCCGACGTACCCGCTGCCGTACGGTACGCAGGCGCCATTCCTTGATTCCATGTCGGTGAATACCGGCGGTCCGGGCACGGTCGTTACCATCTGGGGCCGCAATTTCGACGGAGCAAATAATACCGTGCACTTCGGCACGACGCCGATCCCCGGCATCTCATCCAATGGTACGTCGATCACGTTCACGGTGCCATCGTACACCGCCTCCGGCATCGTCCAGGTGAAGGTGGGTAACTCGCGCGGCATGAGCAATGCGCTCACGTTCAATATGACCACGCAGTACTACTACCCGTACACGCCCTACCAGCCGTACCAGCAATATGGCTGCACGTACCCGTACCAGAGCTACTGCACCGGTCCGACCTGGGGCGGTACGCCGACCATTCACTACCTCTCGCCGTCGTCCGGCGCGGTAGGTGACACGGTCACGGTCTATGGTTCGGGCTTCAGCCAGACGGGCAACTCTGTGCGCTTCGGAAACGGTGTCATCGCAGGTATCGGTTCTGCCGACGGCCGCGCAGTGACCTTTACGGTACCGACGACGATCTCGGGCTACGGCTCGCAGTCGATCGCGCTGACGACGTACAATGTCTCGGTGACGAATGCGCAGGGCTACACGAGCAACAGCCTGCCGTTCACTGTCACGTCGCTCGGCGCGATGGGTCAGCCGACGATCACGAACGTGACTGGCCCGACAACGCTTGCAAGCGGTGCTCTCGGTACATGGTCGCTCACGGCGAATAACCCAGGTGGCGGCTACCTCTCGGTCTCCGTCGACTGGGGCGATCAGGGCATCTACGCTGCGTCACAGCAGGCTGCGCAGGCAATCTACAACTACCAGCAGACCGTATCGTTCACGCATACCTACTACCAGCCCGGCACGTACACGATCCGCTTCACGGTGACGAATCAGAGCGGCCAGACCAACACGACGACGATCACGGTCAATGTAACGGGTACGCAGCAGGGCGCAGTGTCGCTCTCCGGTATCTCGCCGTCGACTGCACGCGTCGGTACGCAGGTCGTGCTTACGGGAAGCGGCTTCACGCAGGACAACACCGTGCACTTCGGCATCGGTGGCACGCAGCACCTGCCGTCGTACAACGGCACGACGATCTACTACACGATTCCGTCCTACATCTCACCGTGCGACACACTGACTGCAGGCATGTACTGCGCGGCCTACGTGCAGCTCGTGCAGCCGGGCGCGTACCAGGTGTACGTGACCAACGGCAACGGCACGACCCAGCAGCTCACCTTTACAGTGACTCCGTAACAAGAGCGTCGCGTGCGCATGCGACGAGCGGCCCCGGCATCTGCCGGGGCCGCTTGTGCATTTCAAAAAGTCATGGTATAAGTGAACACGGAGCCCTGCGATGCCGAAGACCGTGCTCTCCTGCGTACGCGTAGGACTAAACGGGTATCGATGTCCTCGGACAGGAAATTGCTCCATGAGGAAAGGAAATGTCATGACAGCTATCGAATCTGCCGGGATGTCCTTTACGGACGTCGGTTCGACAGTGGCGGCCGAGATTCTGCTCGGCAAGATACGGCTTCGCCACATGCGCGAGCCATCGTATCTTCCGCGCCTGCGTGAGATCGCGATGCAGTTTAAGAAAAGTCTTGGCGCGGAGGCTTACAACGGACTGATTCAGTCTGGACGCCCGGCGGTTCACGCCTGCGTTGATGCTCTGTTCGACGCTGTCACTGGTGTTCGTCGGGAGCAGACAATGGAGCGGCTGAAGACGCTTGATCCCGTGTATCGGACTATGGTTGAAAGAGCTGTTGCGAGCGCGACTGGCAAGGGCGATCGCGAGGGCAGATGGTCTGATGAGCTGTGGCGCACTAAACAGGAGCTGAAACGGATCTGTGATCTGTCTATCTCCGGCTTGACCCTCGCCGAGGTGCGCGACGGCCTTGATGAGTTTGTTCACGCGACCATCGACCGACTGTACGATAATATCGTCACGTTGGTCAACTGATTCTTGCAGCGTCTGCTGCAACCTGGCTCCCGAGCAATCGGGAGCCTTTTCACTATTTCTGTACTGTGGATAAGTTCTTGCGGATACGGAGTACAATGCCTCATATATGGCACGCATAGCGATCAACGGGTTCGGCCGCATCGGCCGCGGGTTCTTTAGATCATCATTCGGTAGGGGAGACATGGAGGTAGTAGCAATCAACGATCTTACCTCGCCGGCGAACCTCGCTTACCTTCTGAAGTACGATTCCGTGTACGGCCGCGCGCCGTTCTCGGTCTCATCCACAGAGCATGCACTTGTGGTGGATGGCCGTGAGATTCCGGTGTTGGCGCAGAAGGATCCGGCGGTCTTGCCGTGGCGCGACATGACCATCGATATCGTTATCGAATCGACGGGCTTTTTCACCGAGGCTGACAAGGCGCGTGCACACATCACTGCCGGTGCCAAACATGTTGTCATTTCCGCTCCTGCGAAGGGTGAGGGCGCAACGACCATCCTCGTCGGAGCTAATGAAGAGAAGTTTGGTACCTGTGATATTTCCTCGAACGCTTCCTGTACGACCAATGCTGCCTCACCGATCATCGGTATCCTTGATGAAGCGATCGGTATCGAGCGGGCGATCCTTTCCACAACGCACGGGTACACCGCCAGCCAAGCACTCGTCGATGCGCCTAATGGCAAGGACATGAAGGAAGGCCGCGCTGCGGCGCTCAACATCGTACCAACATCAACTGGCGCAGCCAAAGCCACTGCACTCGCGTACCCGCAGCTTGCAGGCAAATTCGACGGTATTTCGCTGCGTGTCCCGGTCCCGGCAGGCTCCATCGTTGACGTCACATTCGTCGCCAAGCGCCCGACCAGCGCAGAAGAAGTGAATACTGCGCTTCGTGCCGCCGCACAGAGCGACCGCTGGAAGAATGTATTCTCGGCGACCGACGAGGAACTTGTGTCATCCGACGTCCTCGATACGTCGTTCGGTTCCATCGCCGACCTCGGCATGACCCGTGTCGTTGATGGTACGCTCGTCAAGGTGCTTGCCTGGTACGACAACGAGATGGGATACGTGCATACGCTCGTCGAACATGCGGCGAAAGTGGCGGCAAAACAACAGTAACAATATGGCAAGTCCGAAAGTGTATTTTGCGACAGATCACGCTGGACTCGAACTGAAGAATGGACTTGTCGCATTCGTCCGCGATGAACTCGGTCACGAAGTCATCGATTGCGGCGCATACGAGAGCGAGCCGGCCGACGACTACCCGCCCTTGATCGTGCGTGCGATTCGTCCGCTTTCGACCGATGCGCGGCAGAATATCCCGAGCAAAGCTATCATTCTCGGTGGTTCAGGGCAGGGTGAAGCGATGATCGCGAACCGATTCTCATTCGTACGCGCTGCGGTGTATTACGGCGGCCCCACCGAAATCATCTCATTCTCACGCGAGCATAACGACGCCAACGTCCTCTCGCTCGGCGCCCGATTCCTGTCGGAGGATGAGGCGAAGACGGCAGTGAAGCAGTGGCTTGAGACGCCGTTTTCTACGGAGGCGCGACACATGCGCCGCATCCGTCAGATCGAAGATCTGACGCCGCGCACATGAACCGGACGCGTGTCGTGATGCCCGCTATCATCCCGCATACCGCCGACGAGCTGCGCGCGCAGGTGCTCAAGCTCGCAGAGTTTGCTCCCCTGGTGCACCTCGATGTCATGGATGGTACGTTCACGCCGCGCGCGTCGTGGCCGTATACCGAAGATGGGATTCCCTCGATTCCGCTGCCTTCGCGCCAATTCTACACACATGTCGCGGTCCACCTCATGGTGCAGGAGCCGGCCGAAATCGGCACAGCGTTCGCGCGAGCGGGTGCGGCTTCTATTACTGCGCAAATCGAGGCGTTTGCCACTGGCGAGGAGGCCCGCATGACGCTCCTTGCTTGGAAAGAGGCTGGTGCGCCTGTCGTCGGATTGGCAATACGGATGGATACGCCGTTATCAGAACTAGCGAGCGTCGCGACTTCGTGCGACATCTTGCAGGTCATGTCGATCGAGCGCATCGGTTTTCAGGGGCAGCCGTTCTCGCCCGTGGCGATCGAACGTATCCGCGAACTTTCACACGCATACCCTAACGCCATCATCGCGGTCGATGGAGGTGTCTCAAGAGACAATATCGTGGAGCTCGCGCGAGCGGGCGCTACGCGCTTCGCGGTCGGTTCCGGCATCATCAAGAGCGCCGACCCGTTGTCCTCATTCCGAGCGCTTACCGATGCGCTCGATACGGTACAATAGATGCATGACAGCGCTCTCCGACGAGCAGGTGCGCGAGTTGGCGCGCAAGGCATCAGCAATCCGCCAGACGATCATCGAGATGCTGGTGGCGGCTGGCAGCGGGCACACGGCTGGTCCCTTGGGCATGGCCGACATTTTTGCGGCACTGTATTTTCATATACTCAAGCACGATCCAAAGATTCCCGGCTGGCCGGAGCGCGATCGACTCATCTTGAGCAATGGCCACACGGTGCCGGTGCGCTATGCGGCGATGGCTCATGCTGGGTATTTCCCGGTTGAGGAATGTCTGACGCTACGGAAGTTCGGTTCGCGCTTACAGGGCCATCCGGAACGCACCAAGCTCCCCGGCCTTGAGACGACCTCTGGTCCCTTAGGTGAGGGCTTAGGTCAAGCGGCTGGCATGGCCTATGGCATGCGCATGGATGGCGTGCCGCACCGCGTATTCTGCATGATGGGTGATGGCGAGCAGAATGAGGGGAGCGTGTGGGAAGCGTTCTTGTTCGCGGGCAAATACCGCCTGTCGAACCTTACAGCAATCATCGATCGCAACAACATCCAGATCGACGGCTATACGGAACAGGTGATGCCGTTGGAGCCGTTGCATGAGAAATACCAGGCGTTCGGCTGGCATGTGCTGGAAGTGGATGGGCACAACATTCCGCAATTCATCGCTGCATGCGATGAGGCGGCAGCTGTGTACGAGAAGCCGTCAGTCATCATCGCCCACACCATTCCCGGCAAGGGTATCAGGTCTATCGAGCGTGATTACCGCTGGCACGGCAAGCCGCCGAACAAAGATGAAGCGATGGCATTTCTCGCTGAGCTGCGTACCTTGGAAGGGCAGATAACAAGCGAGCATCAGTGATATGAAGCAGATGGAGCAAGACATTCTGGAACACCTCACCGAACGATCATGGCACCGATTGCGGCCGGGCGACATTGCCAAATCAATTTCGATAGAATCGGCGGAGCTCTTGGAAGTGTTCCAGTGGGATAATCCGACGCTGGACGAAGTGAAGGCGGACGAAAAAAGAACCGAGGCGCTGCGAAAGGAACTAGCCGATGTGCTCATCTACTGCTTCGAGATGGCGGCTCTGCTAGAGATCGATGTCGAGGAGGCGATGCGCGCCAAGCTTGAGAAGGTCAAGCAGAAATATCCGGCGAAGCTCTTCAAGGATCTTGATCCTGATCATCAAGGAACGCATGATATTTACTGGCAGATAAAGCGCGAACACCGCCAGAAAGGCGAATAACCAGACCTATGCTGCATCCTGATGCAAAATTAAGGGAAGATCTCTTCGAGGTGAAAGAGCAGGCGCCTACGCGCGACGGCTTTGGGCACGGCGTTGTCGAGGCGGGTCGCGCCGACAGCCGCATCATGGTCATGTGTGCCGATCTTTCTGAAAGCACGCGTGCCGAATGGTTCGAGAAGGAATTCCCCGATCGCTTCATAGAGGCAGGCATCTCGGAGCAGAACATGGCTGCGGTCGCGGCAGGGCTGGCTGCGGTCGGCAAGGTGCCTTTTATCGCGTCCTACGCGATGTTCAATGGTGGGCGCAACTGGGAGCAGATCCGCACGGTGATCGCGCTTAACGAAGTGCCGGTCGTCATATGCGGCATGCACGCAGGGGTTTCCGTCGGGCCCGACGGTGCGACGCATCAGGCTGTCGAGGACATCGCGCTCATGCGTGTCTTGCCGCACATGACGGTCCTGTCGCCGTGTGATGCTGAAGAGGCGCGCAAGGCGACCATTGCGGCGGCAGCGCTCGGGGCGCCCGTCTACATGCGTTTTGGACGCGATAAGACGCCCTTGATGACTACCGCTGACACGCCATTTACGATAGGGAAGGCGAATGTGCTGTGGCGCCCGGATACTGCGGCGCCAGCCGTAGCGATCGTGGCGACAGGCCCCGTCGTTCATAACGCGTTGCGCGCCGCTCGTGATCTGGAGGGGCAGGGTATCGCGGTTACGGTAACGAATGTTCACACCATCAAGCCGCTCGATCATGACGCGTTGCTCGGTGTGGCGCGCGAGGCAGGTGCAGTCGTGACCGTCGAAGAACACCAGACAGCGGGGGGATTCGGCAGTGCGGTCGCGGAGATGCTTGCGCAAGAGCATCCGGTCCCGATAGAATTCATCGGTGTGCATGATCGCTACGGCCAGTCGGGGACGCCTGCCGAGCTTATCGAAGAATACGGCATGGGAGTCGTGCATATCGTTGCAGCGGTCGAGCGTCTCTTACTGCGCAAACGATGAATATGAATCCCTACCGCACCACGGTCAATTCCTACGTAAGTCTTATTTTCATCGCATCGTTCGCGTTGTACATGGCGACTCTCATCTGGCATGCTGCCGACATGGATAGCCCGATCGCGAACGCGCTCGTGCCGCTGGTCGAGGCCGAAGCGCTCTGACACATGAAAAGCGAAGATCCGCCGGAGGCGGATCTTCTTTTGTTGTCGGCGTCAACGCCTGGTTCGTGCATGCACGTCTATTTCGTGGGCTGCGCACCATCCCAGGCCGAACCATATCGCGGCTACGATGCGCATGGTCAACCCGATCGAAAAGGCGTTGCTGACCTGCTCCAAAATCGGCAGATAAGCCTTATCGGCGACAGGTGCAATCACTAGTCCGCTTCCGACTAGAAGTTTTGTGACGGGCAGGGTCATGTGGCGTGCCCTCCTTCCCGTCACTATCCTATCACAATGCGACGGCGGCGAAATCGGCCGGCTTGCGCGAGTACCATTCTTCCACCTCCGCGTCTGTCAGGAGCTTGGTCTGCGCGCCCACGCCCTGCACGACTGATGCGGCATTTATGAGGCCGCGCATCAGTGCTTCCTTGGGCTCCAAGCCCTTGATGATGTACGAGACGGTCGTCGAAGCGGTCGCATCGCCCGCACCGGTGCGGGAGACGGGCGGCGCCGGATCAGGATACATCGGAAGATGCCATGCGCCCGAGTCGTCGAGCACATTCGAGCCGTGCGGGCCGTCCGTGACGACGACTATTTTGGGACCCAACGCGCGGATGCTCTCCATGAGCTGTTTTACGTCGCTTTCGGTGGTTTTCAGGATGGCCTGCGCCTCCTCTTTGTTGCAGAAGAATATCTCGGTCGCCTCATAGACCTCCTTCAGATGTTCGGTGCCGAGCTTGATCTGGAACGTGCCAGGCTGGAAGGCGATCTTCACTCCATTCGCCTTTGCATAACGTGCGATCTCGAGCTGGTGATCGAGCGTCTCGAACGGCAGCGAGGTGAGATAGAACCACTTCGGCGGCGCCTCGAACGCAGGCAGCTTGTACGGGTACAGTTCGTGCTTGATGAGGATCGTGCGCTCCGGGCCGTATTGCAGTACGTAGTGGTAGTTCGTCTTGTAGCCGGCATCGCGAGAGATGAGGGACGTATCGACGCCGCGAGAGTTCAGGTCGTCGATGCAGCGTTGCCCGTTGAGATCATCGCCCACATGGACGACGAGCCCTTCTTTGAGACCGAGCTTATGCGCGGCCACTGCCGCGTTGGGGCCATTGCCCACCGACAGCACTTCGGTCACCGATTCGAACGGCACCTTCTCGCCGAAGCGCACGCATAATTCGCGGACCCCATGATTAGTCAGCTCCTCCGCGTCCTGGAGCTTGATGAACGCGTCGATGACGATGTCCCCGAACGCCACAAAATCGTATTGCATATACCCCATAGTATCGCAATCAAAAGGTGGAAACGTCGTTTCCACCTTTTGATGCGTGGTATAATATAATAATTCACAATATGGGGTATAGACCTGTCGAATTTGCGGTTGGGGAATGGTACCACTGCTACTCGCGCACCATCGACCATAGTCGTCCCTTTGAAGAAACACTCAATACACGGCGGTTCCTTGAGACTTTGTATTTGGCAAACAGTTCTAAACCCATTCCAAATATTCCCAAACTGCACGCCCGTTATCAGCATGAGGAAATTTTCAGGCTGCCGTGCGAGAATCCTCTTGTTGCGGTCGGGTGCTATTGCATCATGCCGACGCACTATCATTTTTTACTGCAGCCTCTCGTCGAGAATGGGATTTCGCACTATATGCAAAAGGTGGGTATAGGATTTACAAAGTTTTACAATGAACACAATAACCGTATTGGTAATTTGTTTGTAAAGCCATTCCGAGCAAAACATATCGATACTGACCAGTATCTTGACCGCGTAGTGCCGTACATTCATCTCAATCCCGTTGAATTGTTCGAGGCGGAATGGAAGAGGGGGGTTGTGCGTAGACCGTATTCGCTAGTGCAAGATCTGCGCAATTATGAGCAGAGTTCATTATTTGAGCACGAAGGAGGTGTGCGTCCTCAGTCAGCAATTCTGAATCTTGAAGCACTAGAGCAGGTGCGTGATAACGCGACTGACGCAGTGAAGTTGCTGGCAGATGCTGCTGAGTATTACCAATTCCTTGATCTCGACATCTAATATTATACAACAACAGAAAAGGTGGAAACGACGTTTCCACCTCGGGTGATTCTCGTTTTGGTCCATGCTAAAATTATGGCCATGCAGACACTACGCGAAGCCGTCGAAGCGGCACGGGAAGGGGGGTACGCGATAGGACACTTTAACGTTTCTGATTCTAACCAGTTCAATGCCGTCTTAGCCGCCGCCGAAGCCGTCGGGGTGCCGGTCATCGTCGGTGCGTCCGAAGGCGAGCGGTCGTTCATCGGTGTGCGTAATCTCGCGGCAATGGTCGCCGCGGCTCGTGCTGCCGGCAAGCAGGTCTACCTTAACGCCGATCACACCTATTCGCTTGAGAAGATCATGGAAGTCGTTGATGCCGGGTTCGACGCCGTCATCTTCGATGGCAGTCATCTCTCGTTCGAGGAGAACGTGGAGCAGACGCGCAAGGTCGTCGCGTACGCGCGCGAGCACGGGAAGGGCACGATGGTGGAAGCTGAGATTGGTCGCATCGGCACCTCAAGCAAGCTTCTGGAGGTTCCCCCGGAAGATATGGACAAGGATCTCACGACCGCTGAAGAAGCAGCTGCGTTTGTCCGCGAGACAGGCGTCGACCTCTTGGCGCCCGCAGTGGGCACTATGCACGGCCGGCTCAAGGGCGGCGGCGAGCCGAAGATCGACCTCGAGCGTATCACAGTGCTCCGCGAGGCAGCTGGAGTGCCGTTGGTATTGCACGGTGGCTCCGGCTCGACAGACGCTGACCTGGCGGCGGCGGGGAAGGCGGGCTGCAGCATCATCCACATCAACACAGACATCCGCATCGCGTACCGGCAGGGTATCGAGGCCGGATTGGCCACAAGCAAGGACGAGATCGCCCCATACAAGTTCTTGGCACCTGGCGTTGCGGGCGTCCAAGCTGCTGCAGAACGCTACCTGCGATTATTCTCGGGGAGAAAATAGAAAAGAGAATCGCCCGACGGGCGATTCCCGCGGGCGATCTTTCAGAATGAAATTTCTTTCGGTCCTGATAAGGTTCTGAACCCTTTGCGCGCACACTGAAGCAAGCTTTCACCGAGTTTGCTCTGGCAGAGCCGGTTCAGCTCGATCTTTGCCGCCGTAGCGAGCAGGGGATCATATGTTCGCATGAGGTGGACGAGACGATACGCCTCTGCCACTTCAAGCCAGAGAAATGCCCCTGTGCCAGCGTCGGTGCTGTGTGCCTCGTGCAGTGTCCGGCGCAAGGCGGTCAACAACACCTCATGCACCTCGCTCCGGAGCAGCCATTCTTCTGGGGTTCGAGGATCGGTATATAGCCCGTGTATCCATTCTTCCCAGCCGCATATGCCGCCCGAAACGTTCGGGTGCGTGTGCTGGTGCAGCGTGTCCGTCGGGTCTGCGGCGGCGTCTTTGTGCGCTGTCTGAAGCCACCATCTCGTGTATTCGATGCGACGGTCAGAGTCAATGATCGGCGGGTCGTCTTTCACGACGCGCAGTACAGCGACACCCATGAGGTCCTCCTTGTTGGTCCAATATGAATACTACAACGAAACGGCGCCTTGTCTATGTTCAGGTATTGCCGAATCGAACAGGATAGGATATAGTGCCGCCCATGACATTGTCGCTTGCAACCAAGATCCGTGATGCAAAAGAGCGTGCAGACGCCGTTCGTGCGCGCGGCGCTATCCCTGCGGTCGTATATGGCCATAAGGAGCCATCTGCTGCCATCGAGGTCGATGCCGCCGAAATGAAGCGCGTGTGGCGCGCCGCGGGCGAGACCACCATCATCTCGCTTCAGGGCGCTGGCGCTGCCAAGGACACCTTGGTGCGCGACGTCCAGTTCCATCCGGTCACCGGCGAAATCATGCACATCGACTTCTACGCGCTCGAGAAGGGTAAGAAGGTCGAGATCACCGTGCCGCTCAAGTTCGTCGGCGTCTCTCCGGCAGAAAAGGCCGGCTGTGTCCTCGCCAAGGCCTTGCACGACATCGAGATCAAGGTTGATCCGTCGGAGATGCCGCACGACCTGTCGGTCGACGTGTCCTCGCTTGCGGCAGATGGCGATCACATACTTGCATCTCAGATAGTGCTTCCGAAGAGCGCGACCCTCGTCACCGACCCAGAGGAGATCGTCGTCTCGGCCGTCGCCGCCGAAGAAGAGCCGGCAGAGGCTCCTGCTGTGGCGGAAGCCGCCGAGGCTCCGGCCGCCGCTGCCGAGGCATAGGATATCGGTCTCTCTCACCCCGAAAACGCCGCGTTCATCGCGGCGTTTTCCTCGGGTGCATCTTCCCTGCTCCCGTTTGGTATACTGGGGTGGTTATGCGTGCAGTATACGCAGTCGTTTTTCTGGCGAGCCTGTTCATCGTGCCGTGCGCGGCGTTTGCCGATCAGCTCGACGAGCAACGCGCGCAGCTCGAAGCGCAGCTTGCCCAGCTGGAGGAGCAGATAGCGAAGAACAAAAATGATCTCTCTATCACTCAAGCGCAGCGTGCATCGTTCGAGCGCGAGGTCGCCATCGTGAACGGGAAGATAAAGGATGCGGAGCTGGCGATCAAGGCGCGTGACCTCACGATTAAGAAGATCCTCGGCGACGTGAGCCAGAAGCAGAAAGGTATCCAGTCGCTCGACGCACGCGTCGCGGCGGGCCGCAACTCGATCGCGCAGATGATCCGCCGTACGCACGAGATCGACGAGACGCCGATGGTCGTCTTAGCGCTCGGCAGCGACCTACCAAGCCTGTTGGATGACCTTGATTCGTTCGCTTCGGTCGAGCGCGCGTTGGGCAATGCGTTCACCGAGATGGCGACACAACGTACCGACCTCGCCAAACGCAAAGAGGCGCTGATGGAACAGCAGGAAGAAGAAGAAGAGATGCGCAAGCTGCAGGTCCTGCAGCGCTCGTCGCTCAAAGGCCTTGAGGCAGAGAAGAAGACGCTCGTGGCGGCCGCTAAGGGCCAGGAGAGCCGGGTGAAGAAGACGATCGCCGATAATGAGAAGAGCGCGGCGCAGATCCGTGCAGCGCTTTTCTCACTGCGCGATTCCACCAAGACGGTCACGTTCGGCGACATGTTCTCGTACGCAAAGGAGGCCGGAGCGCTTACCGGCGTACGCCCGGCGCTCATCCTCGGCATCTTGCGCGAGGAGAGTAATCTCGGACAGAACGTCGGCAAGGGCAACTGGAAGGTCGACATGCATCCGACGCGCGACGTACCGGTGTTCGAAGAGATCTGCCGCGAGCTCGGGCTTGATCCGAACATGCAGCCGGTCTCTAAGAAGCCGTGGTATGGCTATGGCGGCGCGATGGGTCCGGCACAGTTTATCCCGTCGACGTGGGTGCTCTATAAGGATCGCATCGCAAAAGCGGTCGGGCAGAATCCGCCGAATCCGTGGGATGCGCGTACTGCTGTCTTTGCAACCGCGCTATTGATGAAGGACAACGGCGCAGATAAGGGCACGCGTGAAGCCGAGCGCCTCGCGGCGTTGCGTTACCTGGCTGGGTGGAAGAATGCCACCAAGCCGGCGTATGCCTTTTATGGCGATGATGTAATGGGCTTTGCCGATAAGTATCAAAAGGATATCGATATCCTTGGCGGTTAGTGTGTGCAGGGGAAGATGCAAGAGGCCCGCACTTTCGGTGCGGGCCTCTTCTCATTCGCCTTCTGGTGGTACCGGTGGATCTGTCGGCGGATCTGCAGGGGGATCCTGCGGCGGATCAGCAAGCTGGTCTGCAGGAGTGTCTTGCACAGGAGGATCGGCAGGCAGGTCTGCTGTCGGCGGCGTCTCATCGATGATCATGAGGGGTACAAACAAGGGCGCAGGCGCGTGATAGGTAAAGGAGTATGGAACACGCTTCTCGTCAGTGTAGCCGGTGTTCTCAGGCGTGTCCGCCGCCCATGCCCGATAGACGATGTCCAGCGCGCAGGTGTCTCCGTCGGCAAGTCCTGTGTCGTTCGGGAGCAAGACGTCGAACGTGAACGGAGCGAACGAGGAAGTCGTGGCCGAGAAGCTAAGCAACGTTCCGCTGTAGATAAACGGCGTGCCGGTCGCGCTCAAGGCGAGCGCCGCGCACAGTGCCGGCACGCCGCCCGTCTCATCGAACGACACGCGTAGCGTCGCAGGGAAACTGCCGGGCGCGAGCACCGGCGCCGCAGCAGAAGCCAATATGTCCGGCACAGTGCCATCGCCAAAGGTGTAGGTGGTCGGCGTGGCAGAGAGCATGAGGGCAAGTTCGCCAGCGGTCAGTACGTTCGCATTCGAGCGCTCGATGTCGGCAAAGAATGCGTGCGTCGCGGGGGAGCCGTAGGTGATGCCGATCGACGACGCACACAAGATGAACACCGCCGCCACGGACGCCACCGGTACGCTGCGGCGTACATGTGCGGCAACCCGCTTGCGGCGCTCGCCGTGCGAGAGTGCGAGTACGAAAGGCGAGACGCGTACGGGTCGTGCAATGTCGTCCATCGCTCGTTCGCGCACCAGAAGATAGCGGGGGATACGGTTCATACGCGTTGTCGGAGGTCGAGGATGTTCTCGGGTTCGCGACGTGTCCGGCGCGTGCGGTACAGCGTGGACACTTCGCCGAAGAGGACGAACAACTCGTCGATGATGATGAGCGCCGCCGGCACGCCGATGAGGCCGGTGAATCCCCACGGCGTGCGTGCGAAGTCGATCACGTACCCTGCATATGGTGCCCATGCGTAGACCTTGCCGATGACCGATGAGAGTGGCACCGGCTGCGGGTCGGCCTCTTCGTTGGCGTCGCCCTTGGTGGTGAACATGGTCGCGTTCCCTGAACCGTGCACTTCCGCGATGCGATGCGTCGTCGGAATGCGCAGCTTGGTATCCTCGCCGAAGGTGATGATATCGCCGACGGCGTAGCTCTCGGCAGGACGCAAGATGACGATCGAGCCGGTCTTGATCGCCGGTTCCATCGAACCGGACTTCACGATCTTTACTTCGATGTTGCCCGGGATCGGCAGGTACGACGCGAGGAAGAGCACCGCCACCGAGATCAGGAGGCAGATGAAGATCCAGTAGAATGTCTTGCTGATGATATGCATACGCTAGCGTGATGGCTTCTGTGGCTTATCGGGCCGCACGCGGGGGGGTCGACGTGCCGTGATCCTTGTCGTCATCTTTGCCTCCGTGGTCATCGTCGTGGTCGTCATCGCCATGATGCGGCGGCTTTGTACCGCATGCGAAGATGCCGTGTTGCTTGCTCGGCATCGCGCGGATAGATGTATCGAACGAGAACGAATCGGTCTGCGCCTTGTTACCCAGTGCAGCGGCGTCGCAGGTCATCGCGCCGGTGACGATGTTGACCGTCAGGTTCCCGGCGCACCAGGCAATTCCGACATAGCGGGTCTGGTTCACGCCGCACGCACCGCCTTGGCCCGAATCCGCCACGGCGTAGGCTTTGTCGTTGAGCACGTACGAGGCGCGCTGTACCCCCATCCCGAAGAGAATCTTCTCGCCCCACTCATACACGTTGTCGCCGTCGTCTATCCACCCGAACAGTTCCACGCCGTCGGCCAGCTCGTCCTTCACCAGGCCGTTGGCGTCCACCGCTGATTCCGGCTCGTTCTGGGTATTGTCCGCGCCGACGAAGTTCGAGAAGTCGAGGCACAAGAACGCCGACTCCTTCTTTACGTGCATGCTTATCACCGTCTTGCCGCTGTCGCCGGGCTTCACGTCGTCGTAGGAGAAGAAGTGATCGGCGGTGGGCACCAGGTTCTTCAAGGCCCAGGTCGAACCGGGCACCGCCGCGCCGTTATACCAGGCGCGGCTGTCTATCTTGAGGTCGATGCCGTTGGTGGCAAAGGTGATGCCCGGCTCTTGAGAGCGCGCGAGCGCAGCGCTGACGGCGACCAGTGCGATGGCGAGTACGAATGCCATCCTGACCGAGATCCGTGCAAGTGCCGCGCTCATAGACTGCTGCCGTTAGGCTGCTAGATAGGATTCTTCTGGTTGGTAATGGTGCAGGTGATCGCCTGGCCTTCGTTGAGGCTGAACGGCGTGCCAAGGTTTGCTGGGCAGCCTGCACCCGTGAGCGAGAGGAAGGTGTAGCCAGCCTTCGGATCCTCGGTGATCGAGTGCATGGAGTTCGATGTCACTGCGATCGAGGTAGTGTTCGGCACCACCGTGCCGTCGACGCGCATGACGAACGTCGATGGATTGGCAAGCGGCAGCGTACCGGTGGCTACCTTTATAAGGGTGATATTGGCCGGGAGGTCGTTGTTGGTGAGGATGCAGGTCTTGTCATCGCCCGGAGCGAGCGTCACGAAGCCGCTCGAATCGCAGTCGCCGCCATACGAGCCGACATAGCCGGGGACGCCGGTTTCCGACACTTGGTAGTTGCCTGCGACGACGTTCGTACCGATGCTCGATGTCACCGGTGTCGTCACGATGCCGTTGTCGACGAACAGCTGGAAGTCTGCAACCACGTTGTTGCCGCCGTTGTCGTTGATGATCTGCTTCACCACTGTGATCTTCGCCAAGCGCGGGTTCGTGCCATCGCACGAGAAGCCGCTATTGTTGCGCGACTGTACCGCACGGAATGCGATGTCTATCGTAACGCCATCGGTCTGCGTGCGGTTTCCCAGGGCCGAGCCATCACACGTAAAGCCGGAGCCGCGCGCCTGCGGGCCGTTGGTACCGGTGTGGCCCAGGTTGTCCTGCGCGATGGGCGCGGGCGTGAGCGTGCCGAAGCACCAGTTCTTGGCGATATACACCGTCTGATTGCCGGGAATGGGGCCGGGCGCGTTCGGGTTCCACACGTTGTGCGTCGGATCGGCGAGCGCTACCGAGAACGCACCGGACTGCGTAGTCGAGGCGAGATCCATGAGATTCTTCACGCCGCCGGAGATGGTGTTCTCGCCCACCTCGTACACGTTGTCGCCGTCGTCGGCCCACCAGAACATCTGAATGTTCTGCGCGAGTTCGCCGTCCCAGGTGTTGTTCACGTCTTCCTGCACATCCGGCGAGGCAAGCTCCGGGTCGGTCGAGGACTTGTCGTCGTTTGAGGTGAGCGTCATGTCCATGCACGCGTAGGCGTCGTTGGTGCTCACGTGCAGCGATATCGTGTCTTCGCCCTCGTCATCGGGCTTCAGGTCATCAAACGAGAAAAAGAGGCGGCCGGTCGCGAGGTCGGTGGCGTTGAACGACGTCACGCACGGCGTGCCGGGCACGGGGTAGGCAGCTGGCCCCTGCCACTGCCAAATGCCAGCCGTGACCTCGGCGCATTTGTTGCCGTTGTAGTAGCTCTCGTTGTCGACGGTGAGGTCGATAGCGCCGGCCACGAAGGTGTTGCCGGTCGAGGCTTCCGTATCCGAGAAGTACGCGCCGGTGGCGCCCACGCCGATGGCCCCCGAAGCGCCGGCGATGAGGATGAGCCCGAGTATGATTCTTCGCATAAATAAGATAGTGACTGATAACGAAGCTTGGTAATTGTTCTTAGAAAAGAACGTGCTGTGTTTCCCGGACAGCCCGTTGGGCACCACGAGGGTGATGCCCAATACGGCTGCTGGGGATTAGTTCGGTAGAACCGGGGCAGGCCAGGTCGGCGTGTAGTTGTTGGTGCAGGTGAAGTTCGGATTGTTCCGCTTCTGTACTGCGTAGAACTGCATGTCGCCCTGTACCTGGTCGGTCTGCGAGGCGTTGTTTACGAGCGTACCATCGCAGGTGAAGCCCGTGCCAGAGAGCGGCGAGGTCGAGGTTGCGCCATCCTGAACAAGTATGCCAGGTGTGAGGGTGCCTGCGCACCAGATCTTGCCGACGTACACCGTTGAGTCACCAGGGATACCCGCGCTGCCCCATGGACCAGCACCGGCCGAGTCCGAGAGTGCGATCTGACCGGCGGCGCCAAGGCCACTCAACGGGCCGCCGAGGAAGATGGTCTCCGCGACACCGCCGTTAGTGCCAGCGACGGGCTCGAATACATTGTCACCATCGTCCTTCCAGAATGCGAACTGGATAACGTTGTCGAGTTCACCGAGATTTGTGCCTGGGAATGTCGAAGTAGCCAAATCATCCGCGAGTTCAGGCTCGGTCAGCGACTGGTCGGAGTCGTCGGTGATGCGTGCTGCTGCGCAGAGCCATGCATCGTTGCTGCCGACATGGATCGAGATGGTGTCCTCGCCGTAGTCGCCCGGCTTTACGTCGGTGAAGTTGAAGAACTTGTGCGTACCAGCTACGAGGTCTGCGAGCGACCATGAGTTTGCCGGGTTCGCGACAAGCGCACCTGTCGGTGTGCCGTTGAAGCCTGGAATATTGAAGTCGATCGCATAGCTTTCGTTGTCGATCTTGAGATCGATATCGCCAGCGGTGAATGTATTGCCTGTCGAAGTCTCCGTGTCGGAGAAGAATGCGCCCGTGGCGCCAGCGGCAAAAGTGGCCGCGAAGATGATGATGCCTGCGCTCACGAGGATGCGGCGCAGAGAGAGGATGTTCTGCATAAGTCGTGTTACCCATTGGTTGAGTAAGTGCTGCTAAAGGTTGATAAAGCATGACACTCGGCTACGACCCACCGCTTCGCGGTCATTCACTGACTCATTCCTCACGGCGCACGGCAGTGGAATGGGGCAGTCGTCCGACCACGAACGATGCATGCGCAGCATGGGGTCCTTCCCGCTAGATACACGACCCTCTGCTGCGAGTAGTCAACCACGTTGCTGCACATGCAAAACCGCCTCGCAAGGGGCGTTTCGGTGGAAAACTATGTGGACAACGGCTGCGCGAAGCAGTGGATTACTCCTGCGCGGAGATGTGCATAGCGTGCGTGCGTCGCTCAACGGCGATGCGTGGCGTGTCAAACGAGGGGTGTGGGAGTGCCGCGCCCGCAGGGCGCGGCGTGCACAGAAGAATCCGTGCTACCGAGCATCATGCTATCTGGAAACGAGAGAGAGTCAACGCAGGTGCGTGGTCTGATACGGAAAGCCGGCGCCCCGCCATTATGACGGGGCGCCGACTGCTGTATCCTGCTCTACAGCCCGCTGGGTCTCGCGTATGCGACGCGCGGCCCAGAACGGCTGCAGAAGATCCTGCAATGCGTGGCGGCATCCATCCGCCGGACATGTCGGCCATACTCGATGCATGCGAGCGGGTCCGACACGAAAGAACGAGACAGAAGGAACATCGGTGCTGAATCGGCCCGTTGTCACCCAGGTTGCATCGTGAGGTGGGTGATCCTTGGTTCTGCCAGCGACAGAACCCAGTGCCGCGCCTGCGTCATACGGACGCATAGCGAGAGCCAACGGAAAGGCAAACATTGCATCAGTGCGCGCAGGTGTTCGTCTTGTGGTCGTGTAGAGACGCGCCCGTCGTGTCAGCGCTCGTGCCGACGGTTACGATCGTACCCGCGTCTATCGAGGTATGGGGGGTCATAAGAGCCATTCGCATAACGCGATAAGCGTATAAAGCATGCTGCTTCGACACCGACCGGTCGATCTCGCGATACTGTCACTGATCCCTGCGTACGAATGTTGGGTGTACGAGGTAACGGGAGGGGATGGGCATTCGGCAATCTGATCGCGAACGCACGACAAGCTCAAGGCTTGTCCAGGAGCCACTGCTCCTGTGCTGTAGTACAGTCAAGCATCTGTTTTTTATTACAAAATCGCGTGCGCATGCTGCATTCCGTGGATAACCCTGTGGATAACGACTGCGCGTGGGTGTGGAAAAACAGTGCGCCAACATGTGCATAAACGCGGCCGGATACCCTACGGTCACGAACGCAGCCGGGCACTTGCGGGACGGGGGCTTTTTTGTTACAGTGCGGCCCACATATGAAGCAGGACATCCATCCGGACAGCTACCGCCTGGTTATCTTCGAGGACATCACCTCGGGGAAGTCGTTCCTACTTGGTTCTACCATCAAGACCACAAAGACCGCCAAGTGGGAGGATGGCAAGGAGTACCCGGTTTTCCAGGTGGAAACCTCCAGCGCCTCGCACCCGTTCTACACCGGTGAGTCGAAGATCGTCGACACTGCCGGTCGCGTCGAGAAGTTCAAGGCTCGCGCCGCAGCTTCCAAGAAGTCGAAGTAACGACCCTGATCAGCCGAAACCCCGCTTGCGCGGGGTTTCGGCTGTACAATTGCGCTATGGCAGACATAAAGCAGATCAACCCGGAGGACTACGCAGACGACCATCGCGTGACGTATCTTGTGCAGGAATGGAAACGCCTTTCGCAGGCCGAAGCCGATGCGGCGGATCTTGTCGAAGTCGACCCTTCTATGAAGGAGCTCGCCGACAAGGAGCTGGCGGAGATCGAAGAGCAGAAGAATGCGTTGATGGAACAGATTGCGGGGATTGTCGGTAGCGATGACGAGCGAGAGTGGCCCAACGAGATCGTGCTGGAGGTGCGAGCTGGCGTGGGCGGCGACGAATCGGCGCTCTTTGCCGAGGAGCTTGCCAGTATGTACCTGCGCTTTGCCGAGACACAGGGCTGGAAGTGGAAAGCACTCGATGAATCGCGCGGTGCCTCCGGCGGTTACAAGGAAGCACAATTCGAGATCAAGGGCGCGGATTGTTACAAGCAGCTGCAGTGGGAGACCGGCGTGCACCGCGTGCAGCGCGTGCCGGCGACCGAAAAGCAGGGCCGCATCCACACCTCGACCGCCTCGGTCGCCATTCTGCCTATCTACAAGCGCTCGAAGATCGAGATAAACCCTGGAGATCTTGAGATGGAATTCTCTCGCTCGGGTGGCGCCGGTGGCCAGAACGTGAACAAGGTCGAGACGGCGGTGCGCATCATCCACAAGCCGACCGGCATCGACGTGCGCTGCACCTCGGAGCGCAGCCAGGCGCAAAACCGCGAGCGCGCCCTGGCGCTTTTGACCAGCCGGCTGCAGCAGATGAAAGACGAGGAGGAGGATCGCAAGCGTGCTGCCGACCGCAAGAGCCAGGTGGGCACCGGCGATCGCAGCGAGAAGATCCGTACCTACAACTTCCCGCAGGACCGCATCACCGACCACCGCCTCAAACAGTCGTGGTCGAATATTCCCGGCATCATGTCCGGCAAGCTCGGGCCCATCCTTGAAGCACTCGCGGCAGCCGATGGCGGTGGAGCCGTAGAAGGGGAGGATGAGTGAGATATCATGCGTGCTATGACCCAAACGACCGAGGCAAGGCTCAAGTATTACAGTGTGATCACTGGTTTTTTCTGTGCGGTATTGTTGTTGACAAACGCGGTTTCTGCAAAACTTATCGACATCGGCCCTCTGACGGTAGTAGGCGGAACGCTACTCTTTCCGATAGCGTTCATCTTCAATGATATTTTGACTGAGGTGTACGGTTTCCGTCTTACACGCAAGGTAATCTGGACCGGGTTAGGGTGCCAGCTCCTTGCGATTGCGGTGTATGCGGTCATCGGCGCGATTCCACCAGCGGCAGGATGGCCTCATCAGGACGCTTTTACGCAGATTCTAGGGTCTTTGCCCCGCATTACCTTTGCCAGTGTGGTCGCGTATTTTTGCGGCGAGTTTGCGAATAGCGTCGTTTTGTCTCGCATGAAGTATGCCGAACATGGCGCGCGAGGGTGGCGTGAGGGCTGGCGGTTCGTTGCCAGTACCATCGTCGGCGAGGGCGTTGACTCGGTTGTCTTCATGACAGTGGCGTTTCTCGGGGTATTATCTTCTGCTGTGATAGTGCACGGTATCGTCAGTATCTATATACTCAAGGTCGCATATGAGATCGTCGCCACTCCCGTCAGTACTCGTGTGGCAAATTGGCTCAAGACACAGGAAGGGGTCGACGTGATAGACGAACCGACGACCAACTACAGCCCGTTCGCAGTGAATCAGTAGGGGCCAGATACCTCGCTATTGCGCAAACAGGGCCATTCTGGTAGGATACTCGGGCTACATATATGACAACCGCAGAGGCTGATATCAAGACCCTATTCGACGCAGGTGCACACGTGGGCTACACCCGCGCTCGCCGCCACCCGACGGCCTCCAAGTTCCTCTTTACCACGAAGGATCGCACCGATATCTTCGATCTCGAAGAGACGGCCAAGCGCCTTGATGCGGCTGCTGCGTATGCTTCGTCGCTCTCGCAGGCCGGTAAGGCGATCTTGTTCGTCGGCGGTAAGAACGAGAGCGCTGCAGTGGTGAAGGCCGCTGCGGAGCGCGTGGGCGCCCCGTTCGTCGCCTCGCGTTGGATCGGCGGTACGCTCACCAACTTCAAGGGCATCCGCAAGCGCCTCGACCGTCTCGCGAAGCTCACGCAGGAGCGCGAGGCAGGCGAGCTCGACAAGTACACTAAGCGCGAGCGTCTCATGATCGATCGCGAGATCGAAGAGCTTGAAAATCGCTTTGGCGGCATCGCGCAGATGACCGATCTCCCGGCTGCTCTCTTCGTCATCGACACTCGCCACGAGAAGATTGCGGTGACCGAGGCGAACCAGCTTGGCATTCCGGTTATCGGCCTTTCCAGCTCGGATGGCGACTTTGCGCAGATCCAGCACCCGATTCCCGCCAACGACACGTCGATTCGCAGCGTGCGCCTCGTCGTCGATGCGATTGCGGATGCCATTTCCTCCGGCCGCCGCGCCCCGCAGGCGTAACCCTTGCGTCGTCGGAGAAGCTGGCATGAGCGCCCTCAAGGGCGCTTTTCTATATCAGGAATTCACAAAGGACGGTTCTATGCAATATACATAGGACCGTCCTTTGTGATGTTTTTGAATATGATATGGCAGGTCCGGGCGGATGTTCGGCACGGGACAAATGAGACGAGATACGCTATACTGGCTCCACTAATCAGTCATAGTGCTATGGAGATCACCACAGAAATCATCAAGTCGCTCCGCGACGAGACCGGCGTATCGGTCATGCAGTGCAAGAAGGCCCTTGAGGAGGCGGGCGGCGACATCGAGAAGGCAAAAGTCCTCCTTCGCAAGGCGTCGGCGGCCATCGCTTCGAAGAAGGCAGACCGTGAGCTGGGCGCTGGCGTCGCTGCTGCGTACACCCATGCGGGCGGCGCAGTCGTTGCTGCGGTCGTACTTGCCTGTGAGACGGACTTCGTCTCGAAGAATGAGGAGTTTGCAAAGGTCGCGCGCGACATCGCCATGCATGTCGCTGCCATGAATCCTAAGTTCCTCTCGCGCGATCATATGCAGGAGAACGACATGCGCGCTGCACGCGAGGTCTTTTCCGAGGAAGTGGCGAACATCCCCGAGGCGAACCGCGATAAGGCGCTGCAGGGCAAGCTCGATGCGTACCTCGCGGAGCGCGTGCTTCTGGAACAGCCGTTCGTGAAGGATCAGAACATCACGGTACGTCAGATGCTCGACCAGGCGATGCAGAAGTTCGGCGAGAAGGTCGAGCTGACGCGCTTTGAACGCCTCTCGGTCCGCTAGCAGGGGTGAGTATTGCTATGTGGTTTGCGATCGTCCCGTTCCTCGTCTCGCTCGTACTCATCGCCGCGCTGTTTTCGCTGCGCTGGTGGGAGATACGGCACGAGCGGGTGCTCGCACCCGCATGGCGCGAAAGGGCAGATGAGCGTGCTCGCGAACTCAAGGATGCGCTCCTGCACAGCAACCGCATCCTCTCGCGCATCCCGCCGCTTGCAGCAATCCTTTCGCGTTACCTGGTGCACGAGATCGCGCTCGGACTTGCAGCGCTCGCGCGCTTCTCTGAGCGGCAAGCACATGCCCTGGCCGACATGGTCTCGCACAAGCATCGCTTCGAGCGCCGCGAGACGCAGTCGGACTTCCTCAAGCAGGTGGCTGATCGCAAGAGCACGATCACGGAGACCCGCTAGCTTCAAAAAAGATGACGCCGTCGGCGATGCCGGCGGCGTCTATCATGGTTGAGCAAACAGTGCTCGTTCGATGGCTTCATCACTATCGCTGCGCTGCCGCAGAAAGAGAAGTTCTACGACTCGTGCGTCCACCTCCAGCGGACCGAATGCAGACCGAAGTTCTCGGCGACGCATACCCGCCTGCCTTTGAAAGTGTCTGTTGTCTCGGCAAAGCGTCACCATATGTTGTGTCAGTGCACGCACATCTCTATCACTGACATCGTATGGGCGCGCGAAACGGGCAACCCACGGCTTCTTGTGCTGGATACGATGGCGGACTTCATGCACGCCCACCCCAAGCAAGACAAGGGCAAGATCGGCCTCGGTGACAACGTCGGTCGATGGACAGCGCATTGCCGGAGGATATAGGAGCTGCCTCGTCTTGTTGCGCAACAGGATGTCGATCTGTGGGACCGTTATGAGGTACTTGTCGCCTGTTGTGATATACCCAGCCCATGTTTCCCGGCTTTGCGCGTGATGCTGTAATGTGAATACGATGTTGATGGCATCGTCCGGGAACGCGATGGTGTCACACCTCACTATGGCGTCTTTTAGTTTAAGGGCCAGGTCGATATCGACGATGTCGAGCCCTTCCGTCAATAGCCATTGCCTCACTTGCTCGTCATCCATTTGATACACTCCGTGTACTATCGTTACTATGCATCATATCGTGGCATTTGGCAATGTCGTGGCTATGACGGCGAACAGAATGCATCGTTAGATGCGAATGTCGTTAAATATAGTAGGATATCAAGGTACATGCGCCGGAGTGGCTCAGTGGTTAGAGCAACGGTTTTGTAAACCGTAGGTCGCGAGTTCGAATCTCGCCTCCGGCTCCAAATAAAATAGGCCTTCGGGCCTATTTTATTTTGGCCGGAGAGCACCGTGCCTGCGCACGGTGCGTGCGAGATTCGAAAAGCGGAGCGATGTTGCGGCGACCACGCCGCAACCGCGAGCTAGGGCCGTGCGGCCCCGAGCGCGACGGCGCGAGGGGAACGCCTGGCCGAATCTCGCCTCCAGCGTCACATTTCACCGCGATAATGCACCTTCCGTGGTGCTTGACCCCAGTGCCTCGCATTAGAGTGCCTCTTTGCCGCCTAAAATGTACAGACCGACAAATCGGATGGTTGCAAAAATTAGGGCCTCCACTATGAGTGCGATAAAAAGACCCTGAAGTTGCCAATCGTATTTCTCGTTGATTCCGCTGATTACGTAAATCTTACCATCGGTGCCTTGTTCCATCTGGCGAAACAAATCAATATCAAAAGATGATGCTGTATCAGGGTCTTTGTTGCTGTAGTCGGCGTAACACAGCTTATTGATGCGTATTTGTGCATCAGACCCCTTATCAAACACCTGATGTTTGAATGTTTCCAGGTATATTCGCTCACTCGCCGAGAGGTCGAACTTCTTTTCAGGTGCGTGGTTGCATACAATGTATGCGGAAGAAGCATCAAGCCGGGTTCCTACAGAGCTATACCAAATTACCAGGGTTAAACCGACGACGATAAAAAGAGCAATAACAAAAGTCACTTTTAATAAGCGAAACACCCACAGATTTTCGAGTTCGACCGCTGTGGTCATAAGATTTTCCCGCTACTTCTTCACCGAGGCCTTCGTGCTCGTCGCTTTTTCGAGGTCTTGGAGTTGCGGCAGGATCTTCTCGATCTGCTCTTGATCCTGCAGACCATAGTAGGCCTTGCCGTTGATGAGAAGTGCCGGAAGACGGGGCTCGATGTTCTCGATAGCGATGAGGGTCTGCAGTGCCGAGACATCGAGGTTGTAGTCGAAGGAGTAGGTGCGCAGCTGCGGGTACTGCTGGGAAAGTGCGGTGAGGACGTAGCCCTGCTTCTCGCAATCGGCGCAGTCGCCTTTGTTGGAGTAGAAGTAGAGGATGAATACCGGTTTGAGATTGCACTTGCCGGCGATCTGCTTCATCAAGAGGTAGTCTTTGATCTCGAGCAGGGAATAGAGGCGCTTGAGGCGCGTGACCTCTGCCTGGTTGTTGGCACCGCCACCCTGACTTTCCATGTAGGAGAGGCGGTTAGCCAGGGTTTGCAGCGCCGAAGGGAGGATGCTGTTCTCGGCGACGTCGGTGCAGGAGTGTTCCTGCAGGAGGTCGAACTGCGTCTCGAGCGAGAGGATGTCGGTCGAGATCTCGTCTTGTGTGGCGCGCACATCGGCCACACGGCGGCTGTTGAAGTATGAACTGGCAAACAGTGCGGTGGCGAATATAAAGGCGGTAATGAGAAAAGCGATGAGATACGTGCTCCAGCGGACGTCCCGTGCCGCGATGACAGGCTCTTGCATGATGCTGAGTATACCGCGCCGCAGACGATTAGCATCTCGGCCGTAGCGTGGCCTGTGAACACCTGCTAGCGCCACTTCACCCCTGTCTTGAACACGGCGCGGATGACCGCCATGGTGAGCCATACCGGCACCAGGAAGCTGTAAAACAAGACGAACAGCGGCGTGCCGCCGGGAACGCGGCGCTTGCCGGTGCCAAGTCCCGCGCCAAGCGCGATAAGGACGACGACGAGCGAGACCGCGACGTAGATGAGAAACCACATCGTACTGGTGTTGAAATAGAATGCGTCGAAGGACGGCGCGTTCAAATTGAAGCCCAATATCTGATATCGGACGAAGTAGCGGATGAGTTCCTGTACGAAGAAGTAGATGATACGGATGAAGAAGAAGATGGCTATGAAGATGGATGCAAGCGCCATGGGCAGGATGATGACGCCGAGGTTACCGTAATTACCGGTGCCGAACATGTGGCGATAGTCGACGGCGTTGCGCAAGAAGCCGTACGTCCAGCGCACGCGTTGGCGGATGAGCGCGCGCACGGATTTTGGCGTGCCGGTGTGGACGGTCGCGGCCGGGGCGTTGGCGATGAGGTATCCCTTTTGTTGGATGCGCAGCGCCATTTCCAGATCTTCTGTGGAGTGGCCGTGGCGCCAACCACCCTGCTCGCGGATCGCCGTCGTGCGGAATATGGAGAACGGCCCCGGCGTGATGAACGCTGAGCCGAGCGCTGCGAGCGTGAAGCGATTGAACACCGAGAGGCTGTATTCGGCATGCTGCATGTGCTGCAGCATCGTCTCGGGCTTCTTGATAAGTATTCCAGGTGTCACAGCCGCCACCTTCTCGTTTTGGAACAGAGGCACGATATGACGCAGTGCTTTGGGTGCGACGGTCGAGTCGGCATCGAGACACCCTATGAACGCGGCTTGCGTGTGCTCAAGAGCGAAGTTCATGGCAGTGTGCTTGCCGCCGTTCTCCTTATGGAACACGCGCACGCGCGGATCGCTCTCGTATCCTTGCGCGGTCAAGAGCGTGCCGTCCTTCGATCCGTCGTCAACGACGATGATCTCCAGCTTGTCTGCGGGGTAGTCGAGCGCTTGGAGCGATTCGATGGTGGCGCCTACCGTCAGTTCCTCGTTGAAGCAGGGGACGATGATGGCGACCGTGGGGAGGTCATCGTCATCGGTATGCGGGCGAGGAAGGGCGATGCGGGGACGGCGGCGCACCTCGATGAACGAGACGAGCATGAACACCTGAAAGTAGAGCGACACGAACAGGAACACATATACCGCCGCGACGCCGAATTGCCAAAGCATACAGTCAGTTACCCGTGCATCATGCCATGAATACGTTCCTTTGTAACGATATATGCTGTGCGTTATACTCAGCCGCATGTCTGACGGAATGGCAGGCCACTTGCATCCTATCTCGCACCTCATCCGCGAAGCCAACGTTATTTTTGGGCGCATGGGATTTTCCTACGAATCCGGGCCTCTTTTGGAGGACGAGTGGCACAACTTCGACGCTTTGAACGTGCCGAAGGATCACCCAGCGCGCGACATGCAAGACACGTTCTTTGTAAAAGACGAGGAGGGGATGGTGCTACGCACCCACACCTCTGCCGTGCAGCTGCGCTTTATGGAGGCGCAGACCAAGGCGGGCATCAATCCACCGTACCGCATCATCGTGCCGGGCAAAGTATTCCGTAACGAGGCGACCGACATGACGCACGAGGCAGAGTTCTTTCAGATAGAAGGTCTTGCTATCGACGAGAACGTCTCGCTCGCACACCTCAAGGGTACGTTGGGGCGATTCTTTAAAGAGCTCTTTGGTGGGTCATCCGTCGAAGTGCGATTTCGCCCGAGCTTCTTTCCGTTTACTGAGCCGTCGGTCGAGGTCGACATGCGCTTGGTGGGCGAGGGTGTTCCCGACAAGCTGCGCGACCGCTGGATAGAGATGGGCGGCGCGGGTATGGTGCATCCGAACGTGCTGCAGAACGCGGGAGTCGACCCGCAGAAGTACCAAGGCTTCGCGTTCGGCTTTGGTCTTGATCGTCTTGCGATGCTCAAGTGGGGCATCGACGACGTCCGCCACATGCACAGCGCCGACCTCCGCTTCATCAATCAGTTCTGAAGACGAAGGCAAAGCGATAGTTCTGCTATGAAAAATGATACGAGAGTGAAAACAGATGTGTTGGATCTTATAGCTGAACTCTTTCTTCTATCAAGCTCTCCGGTAGCATTCTATATACTTATATTAATTTTCTCCGACCTTACTTGGAGTTGGTTATGGTTCTTTGTGGCATTTCTTGTGTCTGCAATTTCTCATCTTATCAGGGCGAGAATGCTTTCATATTCAATGACGGGCGCATATTTTTTGGGTATTAAATATATGAAGGGTAGGTATAATCTCCCCTCACCGTTTGGCTTGAATTGGGATGAAAGAGAAGATGTTGACAGCGAGGAGGATAGGGCGATTTTTCATCATTTTTCAAGAGAAATGAAGAAAGATCAGTTTCGGAGCATTTTCCCGGAGGAAATTATCGACAGCAGTAAAAGCCAATCGGAATAATATCGCTTGGCACAGTACCATATGAAAATCTCCCGCAAATGGCTCCAAAATTTCTTCGACGCACCGTTACCGCCTACCCAAGAGCTAGCAGACGCGCTCACATTCCACGTCTTCGAGATCGACGGTATCGAACAGCATGAAGGCGACGATATTCTTGACGTAAAAGTGACAGCCAACCGCGGGCATGATTGCCTGTCGTACCGAGGCATTGCCAAGGAACTTTCCGCGATTCTACAGCTGCCACTTGTCCGCGACCCGCTCGCTGTCGCGCCAGCGCTGTCGCCTACCGCATCGGCGGTAACGGTAACCATCGAGGCATCGCAGTGTGCGCGGTACATAGCGGCGCATATTTCTGGAGTTGCCGTAGGGCCATCGCCGTATTGGCTTATCGAGCGGTTGGCTGCCATGGGGCAGCGCAGCGTGAACAACGTCGTCGACGCGACAAACTTTGTCATGTTCGACACGGGGCAGCCACTCCATGCGTTTGATGCAGGAAAGCTTGCGCAGAAAGACGGTACATACAGCGTTAGTGTGCGCGCTGCGCGCGAAGGCGAGTCACTCCTCGCGCTCGACGAGAAAACCTACGCGCTAACGCCGTCAATCGTGGTTATCTGCGATCGTAATGCAGATGTTGCAATCGGCGCTGCAGGTGTCAAAGGCGGCATGCCGGCCGGTATCACCGAAGCAACCGCGAGCATCATCATCGAGTCTGCGAATTTTGATGGTCCAACAGTGCGCAAGGCTGCACAACATATGAAGATTCGTACCGACGCATCGGCTCGGTTCGAGCAGGGTCTTTCGCCTGAACTCGCGGCAGTGGGCATGCGTGCCGTGGTTGACCTGATTCTGAAGATTGCCGGCGGTACCGTGGAAGGTTTTGTGGATGCGTATCCGGCCCAACAGGAACATACGCAGGTGAGCGTGTCGCTTCCGCGCATCAATGCCGTGCTTGGTCTTGCGCTGACTGTGCAGGATGTTGTGTCGGCGCTTACGCGGCTGGGCTTGCCTCATGTGCTTGCCGGCGATGCATTCATTGTTACGTCCCCGTTCGAGCGTCTCGACATTCTGATTCCCGAAGATCTTATCGAGGAAATCGGGCGCATCATTGGCTACGATAAAGTCCCCGCCGTTGAGCTGCCCGCTGGGGCTCCTGCTGTACCGCATGCCGAGTCTGCTATGGCCGAGCGCATCCGCGAGTTCTTGGTTGCGCAAGGGTTTACCGAAGTCCTCACAAGTGTCTTTGCCGACAAGGGCGAGCGCGTCATTGCCAATAAAGTTGACGGCGTGCGCCCATACTTGCGCACCGGCATTGCAGACGGTCTTGCGGCAGCGCTCGAGAAGAACGTGCGCAACAAAGATCTGCTCGGCATTGACCAAGTAAAGCTGTTCGAAATCGGCACGGTATGGAAGGGTGGCAGGGAAGAGACGGCGATTGAGATTGCAGTGGAGAAAAAGAAGAAGGCGAAGACGCAAGAAGAGTATCGCGCAGGGCTCGACGCATTTGTTGCATCGCTTTCCAGCACCGACGCAGTCACGTCGTCTATCACCATGCCGGTAATGCAATTCTCGCCGTACTCAAAGTACCCATTCATCGTTCGCGACATCGCGATGTGGGTGCCTGCTGAAGTCGACGCCGAGGGTGTGCTTGCAGATGTCCGCTCGCAAGCAGGAGCGCTGTGCGTGCGAGCTGCACTGTTCGATCGCTTCGAAAAGGAGGGGAAGGTGTCGCTCGCATTCCGCCTCGTCTTCCAGTCATTCGAGAAGACCCTCACCGACGACGAGGTCAATGCAATCATGGAGCGCATTACAACCTCACTCACGACACGAGGCTTCGAGACCCGCTAAAAAGCAAACCGCCGGAATTGCTTCCGGCGGTACGTTATGTGGGAGTGACTGCTGCATCACTCTTTCGGCAGACAGGCCGACGCCAGCTCGCGCTGTTCATCGGTGACCGTGGTGTTCATCGCCCATTCGATGCCGAATCGGTATTTCCCATCATTCGGGAAATCTAGGCCACCGACGCCGAAAGGAACATACGGCACGCGTCGTTCTTGCAGGCAGCGAAGGGTCTTGGCGTATTCGATTTTGTCGTCGAATTTCCAAACCATAAGCATGACAGGGTCGGCATACGCCTGTGTGGCCGCGAGAGAAAGAAAGGCCGCAAAAAGAGCTTTACGCATCGAGGATCTCCTTGTGGATGCTTGGCAGCACTATAAACTATATATGCAATAATGTCAAGTATATGCTTTACGCTCATGTTGAAAAGGCTTTCTGAAAAGCACTGCTACGAAGATGCATCCGTGCGCCACAAGAAATCAGCCGCCGGACATACTCCGGCGGCTGGTATTGCAGGCTTGTCTGATTCAGATATGCGGAGGCCAGAGGACGCGCGTGCAGCCGTTCGGCAGTACATCGTAGATTCCTATCGCTTCGCGCTCGTGCTCGTCGCGCGCGTAGATCACAAGATCTTCGCCCAGAGTCTGGAGTTCGAACGTGATGTCGCCGTATGTGCGCGCAATCAATGTGAGCATCGGCTGCGCAAACGCAGGCAGCGGCGTTTCTATGCCCGATTGGACATAGACAAAGACGCCATCGGCCCGTCTCTCGATCTCGTGCGACTGCCACGAGAGCATGTGGTGCACGGTCCATGCGCCCACGCCGCCACAAAAGGTAAGCAGGGCGGCGAGCCATGTGAGCGTCTCGTGCGTAGGGCCGCTCGAGACGATAGGCGCGAGGCCCATCACAAGAACAATTGCGCCAAAGGTACGGAACTGCGCATCGCCGAACAGGCGTTCTCGCCACGACATTCGCACAGCGCGCACTTCTGCCGCCATGTGATGCGCGACGAGTCCTTTGTTGCAGGGCATGATGCCAAGCGCAGTGAGACGAGCCGCAAGCGGCGCTCGTACGACCTTTGCGCAATCTAGCATGTGCGTGTTCTCGGCGGTAGAGAGTGAGTAGAGTCAAGTACATGTGACCGTTGTTCCGGATATACAAAACAAAAACGCCGTCAGGATGTTACTCCTGACGGCGATTGCATAAGTGCCCCACTGGCACTAGCGCAGCTTTGCCTCGTAGACCTTAAGGGCCTCGTAACATTGCCGCCCATAGTCCAGGGCTGCGTCGACGACGCCGGCCGGAATCATGTTTGCGCGCACGTAGATGCCCACCGTGCCCAGCATGAGTTTCTTGCCGCCGATGCCAATCATTGACGGAACCTTCTCGTATTCGATCCATGCCGGTCGAGATAGCCGTCAGCGAGCAGACAATTCGCATATTCCGTGGCGGTCTTCTGACCGACCTCGGTAAATGCAAACCGCGCACTCACATCACGGGAATCCTGGCGGACGCCTTCGGCAAACGCCGGCACGAGCATCGAAGTCGCGAGGCCGACGACGGCCATGGCGCGAATGATGTTTCTCATCGTTCTACTCCTGGTTGAGCCGCAGCCTCTTTCAGAAGGTTGCTGCAAGCATTGTAACGGAAATATGTCAATTGTCAAGTCTTCGCCCTGTGGATATTCCTGCTATAATTTCGCCACCTATGGCCGAAAAGGAGAAGAAAGGGCACTACGACGCGTCCGATATTACCGTCCTTGAGGGCCTCGAGGCGGTTCGACGCCGTCCGGGCATGTACATCGGCACCACCGGCCCCGATGGCCTCCACCACCTTGTCTGGGAGATTTTCGACAATTCGCGCGACGAGGCGATGGGCGGCTTTTGTGACGATATCGAGGTTGCGCTATTGCCCGGCAGTCGTATCCGCGTGACCGACAACGGCCGCGGCATCCCCACCGACATCCACCCTAAAACAAAGGTCTCTGCACTCGAGACCATCCTCACCGTGCTGCATGCGGGCGGCAAGTTTGGCGGTGAGGGCTACAAGGTTTCTGGCGGTCTCCATGGGGTCGGTGCGTCGGTAGTTAACGCGCTTTCTACCTACATGAAGGCCGAGGTGCATCGCGATGGCGGACAGTTTGTCCAAGAGTACAAGAACGGCGGTAAGCCGGTCGCAAAGGTCAAGCAGCTTGGTAAGTCCAGCAAGACTGGCACCATCATCACCTTCGATGCCGATCCGACGATATTCAAGGACGGTATCGAATACAGTTTCGACCGTATTGTCAGTCACTTGCGTCAGCAGGCATATTTGGTCAAAGATCTTCGTATTTCGATCATAGACCTGCGTGAGGTAACGCAAAAGTTCGATCCAGACAAGGCATTTTACATCCGTGAACTTGGTCTCGATGCGCCGTCGATGACTTTCTACTTCGAAGGCGGCTTGCGCAGTCTCGTTGGTTTCCAAAATCGTCATCAGGAGCCGGTACACAAGACGATCTTTTATGTAGAGAAGGAGCAAGACGGGGTGCAGGTTGAGGTAGCGCTGCAGTATGTCGACGACATCACCGCGCGCATCAGTGCCTTCGCGAATAATATTTACAACCCCGAAGGTGGCACACACATCACTGGCTTCAAGACGGCGCTCACGCGCACGCTCAACAACGCCGCCAAGGGCGGCGCCGGCAAGGAAGGCGAGAGCTTCACGGGCGATGACGTGCTCGAAGGCCTCACGGCGGTCGTCTCGGTGAAGCTGCGCGAGATCCAGTTCGAGGGTCAAACTAAAGGTAAGCTTGGCTCGGTAGAGGCAACGGGCGCAACGCAGTCTGTCTTCGGCGAGGCATTCGCGCAGTTCCTTGAGGAGCACCCGGACGAAGCGAAGGCGATCATCGGCAAGGCAACGCTCGCCATGAAGGCGCGCAAGGCCGCGAAGGCCGCGAAGGACTCCATCCTGCGCAAGGGCGCTTTGGACGGCATGACACTGCCAGGCAAGCTTGCTGACTGCCAGACTAAGAATGCCGCTGATTCGGAGATATTCATCGTGGAGGGAGACTCGGCAGGCGGCACGGCCAAGACAGGTCGCGATCGCCGCACGCAGGCCATTCTGCCGCTGCGCGGTAAGATCCTTAACATCGAACGCGCGCGCCTTGATCGCATGCTCGCCTCCGAGCAGATCAAGAACCTCGTCGTGGCGCTCGGCACCGCTATCGGAGACATCTTCAACATCGACAAGCTGCGCTATCACAAGATCATCATCGCGACCGATGCAGACGTCGACGGCGCACACATCCGCACGCTCTTGCTCACGCTGTTCTATCGCCATTTTCGGCCGGTCATCGATGGTGGCTTCCTCTACATCGCGCAGCCGCCTCTCTATAAGATCAAGAAAGGCAAAGAGGTGTTCTATGCATACACCGAGGAGGAAAAGGTGAAGTACGCCGGTTCAGATACGCCGATCGAAGTCGAATTGACCGAAGACGAGCAGGCAGCCGCCGATGCGGAGGAAGCAGAGAACCCAACCAAGAAGGGACCGAAGATCTCTGTCCAGCGCTACAAGGGTCTCGGTGAAATGAACTCCGAAGAACTATGGGAGACTACGATGGACCCGGCGCGCCGCGTACTCAAGCTGGTGACGGTGGAGGATGCCCAAGGCGCCGACCACGTGTTCGACATGCTCATGGGCACCGATGTCGCCGCACGTAAGTCGTTCATCCAGAGTCACGCCAAGGAAGCGAACCTCGACATCTAGGCTCGCGTCCAAGTGCCTATACAAAAGACGGTCCTATGTAAATTACATAGGACCGTCTTTTGTATGTTGGGGCTGCGACGTCGCGCTAGTAATAGATGTAATCGTACGTCGGCTGGTAGTACTGGTACGTCGGCGCGTACTGCGGATACGGATTACCAGGCACAAACGTCGATGCACTGTCGTTCTTGGTATTCATGTCGCGCGTGTCCGACGCTGTCACGGTGAACGTCTCCCCGTTGACTGCGGTGCCCGAGAAGCGCAGCGTGTTCAGGATGTGTTCGCCGGGGGCAAGGGGGACCTGGGAAGGTGAGCGGTAGACGAACCCAGTGCCAGTGGGCAGTACTGCGCTGAATACCCAGGAGCCGGTCGTCGCCGAGCCGACGTTGGCGATGTCGAACTGTACCGCCGAGAGCGCACTTGGCATCGTGGGTGCGCCGACGACGAACTGATCGGTACCTGGGTCGATATAGCCGACCGCAATGATCGTCACCGCAAGGTCCGGTTGTCCGGCAGGCTGGCGAGGATTCTCTGTTGCGCCGGCAGAACCAGGGCCGGGAATCGGTTCCAGGTCGATGCCAGGCAGCACGGTCAGTGTGCTATTACCCTGCGCGATGACGGTCGGTGTAGAAGTGCCAGTCGCGAGGATAATCGAGAACGGGACGGTGGTGGAGGCGCCGGTGAGAGTCGGCTTCAGGCTGATCGAGGTTCCGAGGCTCAGTGGAATGCGATATGCGGTACCACACGGGACCTTTTCCGGCTCGCCGTTTGCGTTCTTCATGACGAACGAGAGTCCGCTTTTGCATTGGTAGGCAAAGGCGTACCCTCCCTCCTTGCCGGTCTTGTTCTTCCAGGAGATGTCGAACCCGGTGCCGGAGCGCACTTCTCCTGGCGCGGTAATGACGATACCCGACGACTCCTGGGAACGGGGGAATAGGGAGGCTATCCAGCCCTTCGACAGCGAAAAGATATGATAAGCGCCCCATATGAGGATGAGGCCGAGTATAATAAGAGCGACGATCGATACGATGTCGCCGAGAAGGCCAGTGCGGCGCCGTTCGTCAGACATAGTGGCATTGTATACTATGTGTATGCAAAAAGTCAAGATATGTATTGACAATACTGTGAAAACAGGCTAATATATTTTTTATATGGCTTCGCCACGACAGTCTCCTACGCCACCGCTTCCAGTCTTCTTCGCTACGGCAGTAGTCATCTTTTTCCTGACGTTCTCAGCGGCAGACTCCGTCGGGTTCGTGCCGTACTACATCGACGGCACGCCACCGACCCGTTCACACCCGGCCGCAGAGGCAGTTGATCTCGCACATCTACCGACTCTTGGCGAACCACAGCTGGTGCAGGCGCCTGCTCAGTCATCGCTGCCGGTGCGTATCCGCATCGACGCGATCGGACTCGACTTGCCGGTGCAGAACCCTTCGACGCGCGATATCTCCGCGCTTGATGTGCTGCTGCAGAACGGGCCAGCGCGCTACGTCGACTCGGCGCAGCTTGGAGGAGAAGGAAACGTGCTGGTCTTCGCACATTCATCGCATCTGCCGGTGGTGAAGAACCAGATGTTCAAGGCGTTCAATCGTATCCCAGAGCTTGCTGGCGGCGAGATGATCATGCTTACCGGGAAGGATGGCAAGAACTACCTCTATCGCGTCGACGGCGTGCGCACTGCCGATGCGGACGAGGCGGTGATCGACCTGCGGCCCTCTGTCGGGACGAAACTCACGCTTGTCACCTGTGACACGCTCACGAGCAAATCCTCACGATTCGTCCTGGAGGCGACCTTCGTGTCGGTTGCTGATTGACAAAATGTGCAATTAGTGTATAGTGTTAAACAGCTGTGAGGGCATCCGCCTTCATGGAACATTCACGTTCAAAAAGGAGGGCTGCCATGAAAATGGCACTCATGATCTGCACTCTGCTGCTCGGCATCGGTTCGGCCTCAGCTGGCTGTTACCAGGTTGGGGTCAACCAGTGGGGCGGCGCGCACATGCGCTGCGATCCTGGTACGCCTGTCAACCCGAGCTGGATTCAACAACCGAGCGGCCCCCCGGCCCATGCGGGCGGTTGGGGTAACGGCGGCAATTCCGGTAGCTTCTGGCACCCGCGCGGTGCGGCGCGGCAGGAGCTCAACTGGCAAGGTCGGCCCACAGGACGTTCGCTCAACCAGCGCAGTTGCGGCCCGCTTTACTCGGCGCCTGGTCGGCGAGTCAGTGGCTTGTACAGCGTGGTCGAGATCGGCCGGGGCGAACCCCGTTGGTGCCACTGAGGCACCACAAAATAAAAAGATAGCCGGCGCTCGTCGTCGGCTATTCCATTTTATGCGTTGACACCCACGTGCTTCGCGCTACGCTGAAAGTGGATGTCCGCAGGCGCGGATCAACACGAGGAGGAAACGATGAGGTTTCTCATGGGAATGGTGTGTGCCGCCATGTTGCTGAGCACGAACGCGCAGGCGCAATATTACGGCGGATATTATGGGCCGTCATACGGCTACTATGGGGGAGCACCGATGTACTACGCGCCTCCGACCGTGACGTACTATTACTGGTGGTGGCAGTATCAGGTCGTCACCCCGCCGGTGCAGTGGTACGGATGGGAGCAGTGGCACACGTATCAACCCATCCAGCCCTGCTGCAACTATTGCTGCACTCCGTACTGATGGCATGTTCTTGATGATCTGCCGACGTGTCTTCGCCGGCAGATTTCTTGCTGTGGAGCGACAGTATTTTTAACAACACAATAGATATTGACTTAGTCAATGTTTTGCGGTACGTTGCTGCAAGCTTTTGTTCGTGGAGGAGAGAATGGAACCGCAGTCTCACAGACCCGCGTTTCTCCAGGTGCGCATGCGCTATTGGAGCAAACGGGTGTTCCTGATTCATCTTGTGCTCATGCTGTTCGTGGCAGGCGGGCTGGTGTATGGCATCCACACCTGGTGGCCGCAGACATATCTTGATCTCGCGCATGGCATCGTCCGCGCGTTGGCATCATTGAACGAGCGTGTGAGGTTTTGTCCGCCAGGTGACCAGTGTTCGGTCGGCGCCAATGTGATGCTCGGACTTGTGGCGGCAGAACTATACGTTGCGCTCGTGGCCTTCGTGATCATACTGCCCGTCGTGTGGTTCGTCTTGAAGTTCACGTTCTTCGGATTCGGCATCGGGACGTTCCTTGTGGCGAATACCCTGACGATGGGATATTTGGCGCTGATCCTGTCTATCCCGGTCAATGCAGATGCCGCGCGGTTCGCTCAAGACTGGCAGCTTGTGATCATCCCGGCGTTCGCGATTCCACGGATTGCGGAACTTGTCGTCCGAGGAGCGCTTCTGACGTGGCGCGTTACCTTGGACTACCTGGCAGGATTCGTGACGATGGTCGCGGGCGTTTATCTGGTGGGAAAGTACGGTCCTATCTCGCCGCTATCGTCGTTCACGTTCTTCGCCATGTTGGCGCCGGTCCTGGAATTCTTTCAGCTCCACTATCTCTATAAAGGAGAGAAATCCAGGGACGAAGTCTGAAGTCTTATTGCAAGGGCCTGTGTCATACAGGCCCTTGACATATTCATATATATGTTATAATCCCTCGCAGTCCTGCTACATGCGCAGGAATGTCGATACTTCGCAGGAGGGCATCATGACAAGCAGGCAAAACGCCGTCTTCTGGGCGTCGTTCTGGGGGTCCGTAATCTATTCCGGATTTCTCGTGAGCGTATTGTTCGGCGACTGGCTGAATCCGCATTTCGGCGATGCAAGGGATACTGGCGGCATCGCTTCCGCTACGACATCGAACGCATTCTTCTGGATCGGCGTCGCGACGCTCGCGTATCGGTCGATAAACGCCTACTACAATCGGCACCGGCCTGACATAGCGACGATCGAGACACTCGAACTCGCTGCTGACGTCATCGGGTTCATCGCCCCCTACGTCATCATCGCAGTCGGAGTGTTTTTGAGCGGCGGCGCCCTCTGGTGGGTCGACTTCAAGTGGGCGATGGTTCCCATCGTGCTGATCGGGTCTATCGAGGACCTGCCAAGCACCTGGGCATCGGCCAAGGTGCTGGCGAGCCGATTGCGGTGAGCGAGAATACGAAAAGAGGCCTTGACAGGCCTCTTTTTATTGTTATAATGCCCATAAAGATCGTTGTAGTGCGATCCTCGATCTTTCAGGTTTTTAGAGAAGAGAAGGAGGAGTGAAATGCCCTCGTGGGAAGTCACTAAGGGTATTCTGTGGGCCGCCGGCATCATCGTTGTTCTGTGTTACGCCTGGAAGGGCGTAAACGGTCCTGGGTCGTCCGGATTCGTCGGGACGACGTTCTCGACCAACGGGGGTCCAGCTGGACCTTCCGGTCAGCAATGGACATTCCGCGGCAAACCGCCCGGCTCCGCTCGGCATCCGCTGTGCGAAGGTCATCGGCCTGGCGAACAGTTCCAGCTGCCCAACGGGCAGATGGGGATGTGCGACTAATTTTCGGAAGCGGCGCGCGCATGTGCCTGCGCCGCTTCCACCAACTCTTTCTTGCGAACGTTATCTTGGCAACGAACCCCGGTTCGTTCCCAAGCAGCTTCCGCAAGAAGCTGTGATCATTGGAAATGCCCGCATGTCGCGGGCGATGGAGGTGAACATGAAAATCATGATCGCCATCGCGGCGGTGGGCGTTGCGTTATGCGCCGCCACTGCGGCGTCGGCTGGCCCTTGCGGTTCGCCGTGCTACCGCCGTGTTACCGAGCGTCAGCTTGTCGGCTACAGGGACGTCGTGGTCCGAAAGCCCGTCTATCGGAGCAGGACCCGCTTTGTGCCGGATCAGGCACCTGCTGAACCCGTTTGTCGCAGGCCTGCGCCCCCGCCATGTGGTCAGAACCCGTGTGGTCAGGGATTTCCGGCGGCAGGTCAGCAATGGACATTCCGCGGCAAACCGCCCGGCTCCGCTCGGCATCCGCTGTGCGAAGGTCATCGGCCTGGCGAACAGTTCCAGCTGCCCAACGGGCAGATGGGGATGTGCGACTAATTTTCGGAAGCGGCGCGCGCATGTGCCTGCGCCGCTTCCACCAACTCTTTCTTGCGAACGTTATCTTGGCAACGAACCCCGGTTCGTTCCCAAGCAGCTTCCGCAAGAAGCTGTGATCATTGGAAATGCCCGCATGTCGCGGGCGATGGAGGTGAACATGAA